>Ga0247722_10000006_pt1 | contig 275710 bp, 216 predicted proteins | sample MSEWelMarce3H_FC_FD_189094 | JGI IMG/M metagenome (GOLD analysis project Ga0247722, IMG submission 189094) | Subsurface sediment microbial communities from gas well in West Virginia, United States - MSEEL Well Study Marcellus 3H_FC | ecosystem: Environmental > Terrestrial > Deep subsurface >...
GCTCCAACTAATTCCAAGAGATTCCAGTAGAACTTAGAAAATCCCAATTTCCCCGACTGGTGAAACCTCTGGTCGGGAAAAATCTTTACTTTTATACGTGGGAGGCCGATGGCTTACATTACAACTAACAGACTCGATTCTATTGAAGATTTGTTGTTGGAATTGAAGCAGTAATAAAGTCTTCTTCAGGAGTATGTTTTGCATATTCAAAAAAATAGCGTATAAATTTTGATTTTTGTAAAAAAATATTTTTTTTTGTATTGTATTAACCCTAAACCCTATTGCTTATGTTTGCTTTTTCTACTATTATTTCAGTTCATAGATTCACCGAATCGTTCCGCGAGTTTTTCCACTTCAAAGAAAACAGTTCTCTTAAAATGTTAATCTTCGGATTTGCTATTCTGAGAAATTAAAGTCCTTCTTATCTTTTATTCCAATAACGTCTTGTTATTAGGGCTGATTTTTTAATTGTTTAAAAATGAACTGATGAAGAAGGGTTTACTTTTTTTTATTGCCATTTTTATTTGGCTGCCATCTAATGGTCAAACTGTTGAGCAGGATATTCTCAGAGAACAGTGGAATACTTTAAATACAAGTAGTGCCAATAAAGGTAAATGGGTTCGTATTGCTACCTGCACGAATTCCGGGCACTATCAGGATTATGGAACTGTTTTCGAGATGTTTGGCAATGGCTCTGCAAATAGTACTTTTTACTATGGTAAATTGATTGCCCGATTTAAAAGGCAGAGTTCAGAGGCCGGGCCGGCCACTTCTATGGCCCTGATTCTTTATGATTCCAATATCGGAAGTGACAATATTGTAGGAATTAGAAATGGGGCTACCATTGATGTTTTTCTCCGGATTAATATGACTTATACTCGTTTCTTTTTTAGACGAATAATGAAAGGGTATTCAACTATTTCTGCTTTAAAGGAGGAGCCTTTTATGTCTGATTTGCCTTCAGGCGATTACATAATTCAATGTACTGATGGAGCTGGTTCCTTTGGCAATATTAAGGCAAATTCTATAGTTGTTTCTGAAACAATTGAAGCCAAAGAGGTGAAGATTTCGAGTGCGCCAGGTGCTGATTTTGTCTTTTCTGAAGACTATCCCCTTCGTGACTTAAAACAAGTTGAAGATTTCATCAAGGACTACAAACACTTACCGGAGATTCCCAGTGCTCATGAGATGGCGACCTCGGGGGTGAATCTGGCAGAGATGAATAAGCTGCTGTTGCAGAAGATTGAGGAGCTGACTTTGTACATAATAAAGCAGGATAAGGAAAGAGCCTGTGAGAGAGAAAAACAAGAAAGATTGGAAAAAAAGATGCTAAATGTTATTGATGAATTAGAGCAAATTAAGAAAGTAGTAGTTGAAAGTGATATTAAATGAAACAATGATGAAGAAATTGGTTCATATTATTCTTTTGTTCGTGATAGCTGTAAATCTGGCTGCACAAGATGATCCGGTAAAAATCTTTATTCGGGGAACAGGTTTGAACAGGAATGCTACACGTATTCTTGAAATTGGAGATCAAACTATTTACAAAACAGGTGGGAGAGGATTGAGATTAACAATAATAGATAAATCCAATATTTCGGTCTTATTTGATCAAACATATGATTGTTATGGAGTAACTTCTGATTCTGAAAGTCTGGCAGATAAGTTAAATACTATAGCTAAAAATCAAATTGGGGTGTTAACTTCTTATGATGCCTGGGAGGGGCGTGTCACTGATAATCTGGATAATGCATTTTTGCGTTTAGGATTGACGATCGCTATGGGAACGCAAAACGGCAGTTCAAGAAGGCCTTATGCTGCAATATTTGAGGGTGCTTCGGAAGAAGAGATGACAAGTAAGGCTATTGAAGTAAGTTACAACAGGACTTCAAATATGCCTTTTGCTGAGATTCGAGGATTTCTTATTGGAGGTTCTTTTGTTGCTTCAGGAAGTCAAAGCAATGCACTCTTTTACCCTCAGGGAGACGGGGTTGGAGTTATTACAGACTACAGAGGGTTTGTAGGTGTTGGAACGACAAAACCTACTACAAAACTCCATGTTGCTGGAACAATTACCGCCAAGGAAATAAAAGTTACTGCTCAAACCGCCGATTTCGTTTTCGAAGAAGATTACCCACTTCGCGACTTAAATCAAATCGAAGAATTCATCAAAGAACACAAACACTTACCGGATATTCCCAGTGCTGCTGAGATGGAAGCAGTGGGTTTAAATCTGGCGGAAATGAATAAGTTGCTGTTGCAGAAAATTGAGGAGTTGACACTATATTCAATTGAGCAGGCCAATGATTTAAGCCAAAAAGAAGAGGATATCTCCTCACTCCGAAAAGAAGCAAAAATACGAGATTTGAAGATGAAGGATAATAATGAAAAGATGTCAGAACTGCTAAAGAGAATTGAGCAGATAGAGAGTCAATTACATCAATAGATTATTATAGAATTCAGGAAAAAGGGTATCAGAATTTTAAATTCTCAAAGGGGGAATTAGCAAAATTAGATATGGCCGATCTTTTTTAAAAATATAAGTTTTTGAATTATGAATAAGTTAATTCGGTTGGTGGTTTTATTGGTTATTCTGTTTTGTACTTATACAATTACCGCACAGGATTTTGAATGGAATGTTGACAATACAGGTACTAATCCAGGTGAGCGCGTTGTGGCTGTTCTGGATGCAAGAAATGTTGGAACTTATACTGGTGTGGAACTTTTCGGAAAGGTCGTTGATAATAATGGTAACTGGGGGTATAAACTTCCTACAATCGCTGACTTTAAGTTATATGTAAGATTTTCAGGGGGTATTACTTACGATTTGGTGCAAACTCAAAAAACAAGTCATGTTTTGTTGGGATTAAGGAAGATTTCAGATTCTAAAGTTCACTTAGTTGCCAACTGCCCAAACGTTCATATGGGAGTGCGGGTGATTTTTAAAAAAATTGAGGGAAGTGCCTCCGTTTCAATGGGAAGTCCGACAGAAATTACAACGACAGGAGAACTTTTAACCAATGAACCAAGATATTATACTCCCCCTTTGCATGGTCCGGTAGGAATCGGAGTTTCAAAGCCTGAGGCACAGGTGAGTATTGGCGAATGGAACGAAGGAGCTGCAGGAGAAAAAGGAGGAGTACAGCTTAGATTGTCAGGGCTTCATAATAGTGGGGTTAATGTTGGAGGAAAGAAGCTGCTTATTGAGGGGTATGATAATGATGGTTCAACAACCTATCCAATTTATCTCAAAGATGAAAATTCTAATATTGATTATTGGATAAAAAACAGGCCTTCTGCTAATGCTGATCCAGTTATGTATTTTGCTGGAAATGTTGGAATCGGGAAAACTTCTCCGGAAACCAAACTAGATGTTAATGGCACTATAAAAGCCACAGAAATAAAAGTCGTTGCCCAAACTGCCGACTTCGTTTTTGACAACAATTATCCTTTAAGAGACCTAAATCAGGTTGAAGAATTCATCAAAGAACACAAACACCTACCTGATATTCCCAGTGCTGCTGAGATGGAAGCCGCAGGAGTAAATCTGGCTGAGATGAATAAGTTGCTGTTACAGCAGATTGAGGAGTTAACACTTTATGCTATTGAGAGGGATAAGGAAATTCTGACCTTGAAAGATAAGCAAAAGGAAGAAGATGAAATCAGAAATGAGCAGAATGAAGAAATGAAAAGTATGAGAAGCCAGATTAAGAAAATGGAGGAAGAGAAAAGAAATATAGATAAACGATTAAGATTAATAGAAACCTTTTTAATTGAACAAGGAGATATTTAATTTATCCTGTTTGAAAGAATAGATGGTAAATATTGGAATTCAATGATAAATATTAATAATTGAATAAAAGATTGGTGAAATGAAAAAGCTATTGCTGATAATAGGACTATTTGTATTTACTGTTTTGGCAGTTAATGCACAAGAGAAAAATATAGTATATGAATATGATGCTTCAGGAAATCGTATTCGCAGGAATACCATAGAGATTAAAAGTGCTTCTTCTTCCACTGAAGAGGATGAAAAACCAATAGAAACTGATTGGGGAGAACGTGAAGTCACAATTTTCCCAAATCCTACTAAAGGTAACTTAAAAGTTAGGATAGAAGGAGGGGAGGATGAGGCTTTCTATGATTATACCCTTTTTAGTTCAAATGGTCAGGTATTGGAAGAAGGTCAGATTAGTGGAAAAGGAGACTACCCACTTTCTATGCAACAGTTTAGTTCCGGAATCTATATTCTTGTGCTGAAGGATGATTCAGATAAGCTGACTTTTAAAATAGTGAAAGAATAGATTTCCAGAATATTTCAAAGAACGTAAAATGATACTTGATATTCCTAAACCCATTGTTATGAAAAAAATATTTACCCTTTTAGCAGTTTGTTTGGTTTCAATATATACGCAGGCTCAAGATTATGAGAAAAGTTACGAGTTGAGCAATACCGAAACAGGGATAAAAGAATATGTAGCTCGTGATTATATATCTCTTAAACCTGGATTTAGCTATAAAGCCAGTGGAGATAATCATTTTACTGCCAGAATTGATGAGTGTCTGTTATTTCCTCCTACTGATGCAACTTATGGCACGCCCGAAGGTGCTGCCGGTTCATCTCCTTCAAGCGGAGGAGTGGTAGGGAGTATTCCAGGATCGTTTACTGTGAGTCCCACCGGGGCGGCAACCTATACAATTCCAATTGAAGTTCCCAAAGGAATTAATGGAATGGAGCCGAAGCTTTCATTGAATTATAATAGTCAATTAGGTAATAATATTGTTGGATGGGGATGGAATATTAGTGGATCCTCAGTCATAAGTCGAAGCAATAAAACTTCATACTTTAATGGTGAGCTTAGAAGTGTAAAATGGAACACCAGTGACCAATTATCTTTAGATGGAGCAAAGCTAATCAAAATAGGGACAATCTCTTCCAATACTTATGAGTACAGAAAAGAAAACGATGATCAGAGTAAAATTGTTGCTTATGAAATAGGTAGTAAAGGAGCAAAATATTTTGAAGTAACAACAAAAAATGGTTTAACATTTAAGTATGAACCCATTTTTTATTCTAAAAATCAAGAAAGTGAGACAGTTGAAGTTATTGAAGGTTTTTTGTCAGATGATTCCGAAAGACCATTAGATCCATTAAGACCTTTAAACTCTCCGCAATTGATTAATCAAGGAGGAACATCGGGTTCTTGGGTGGAAATAAACAGAATAGTATCTGCCACAAGTCAAAATCCTGTTTACAAAAACTGGATACTAACACGTGTAACCGATAACTTTGGGAATTACATCGATTATCATTATTCTAACAATTCCGAACAGACAAGATCTTCAGAAAACCGTTCTCCGTATGATTATAGCGTTGATTACCCTATGCCAATAGGATATTCTGATTCACGTGGCTATACTATTACAAAAAGTTCGACTTCCATTTCAACAAATGAAAGGATAAGCTACGTTACCTATGGCAACAAAAATACTGAATTTGGTAAAGTTTCTTTTGGTTATAGCTCTTCAAGAGCCGAACCGTCGACTTTATATATAGCAGGGAATCCTGAAAAATTTACTTACAGGTTAAGTAATGTAAGAGTCTATTCTAATAACGTTCAGTTAAAAAGGTATGATTTATCTTTTGTAAGTGGAACTGATAGATTAGAATCGATAAAAGTCACAGGGCAAAATGATGAAGATTATAATTCCACGGTTTTTCAATATGGCTCAGATACGGAGAGTATTTATCATAGAGAAATAAGCATTCCAAGACCTAATTTATACGAGAATATTACAGATAAGGCCTTTATTCCTAAGGATCTTAATGGCGATGGTTTAACTGATTTGGTTGCCGTATTTATATATGACATGCCCACCGGGCCAGGTTCTGTAACCTATAAGCAAGCATATCAAACTTTTTTGGCCAATATTGATACGCATAATAATGTGACGTTTACGGGCGGACAAACATATTTGGACGGCAACTTAGGTACTGATTTTCTTAGCTTTGTTGGTGAAATAGGAGGACTAGAAACAATGCACATAGAAAATCTTCATTCTAAATCAATAGTAGTCCCTTTTTTAGATAAAACTGATTACTGGTGCAATATGAAGTTTCTTTTCATATCGGAAAATCTGGAAATGGGTGCACCATTAAAAACATCAACCAATGATGCTCCTTTAAATGCTGTAAGAGATTTTAATAATGATGGTTATGAAGATTTGTTTTATTTAGAGCAAAAACAGTTTAATGGATATTATCCGGCTAAAATAATTTTTAATAAGCCTGGTTCTTCTAAATTCAGAGAATTTGCACCAAAAGATTTGAATTTTAACTTAAGTTCCAAGCCTAAGAAATTATTTATTAATGACTATAATGCAGATGGCTTAAATGATATTTTTATTGTAACTGAAAGTGGCTATTATTTTTACAAAAACAATGGGGGAGAGGATAATACTGATGGTTATACAGAAGTGTCGTTCAGTAAGGTAAAAAATTCAAGCCTTTTTAATGGAAGTTATAGTAGAATTGAGTCAGGAGATTTTAATGGTGATTTATTGCCTGACTTCCTTTTAAATGAACATTGTAATAATGTTTGGTATTTTGCAATTAATAATGGCGATGGAAGTTTTACTAAACGTAGATTATCAGCAATTACTGCTGTTGAAGAAAGTTATACTGAAAAGAATGACGGTAGAGATCAAGTTCTTATTATGGACTTTAATCAAGATGGTAAATCTGACGTTGTAATTGTTGAAGCAGATTATAAAAAAGAAGATGACATGTGGTCTTCTCCATGGGGGGTGTTTAGGAGTTCTTATGTGGCATGGTATGAGTCAACTGGAACTAATGTAACCTTGGCTTCAAAGATCGTCACCAATCAAGAAGACTATTCTTATAAGAAACACACATGTACCGGAGATTTTAACGGTGATGGTCAGGTTGACATTCTTTCATATGGAGCTAACCATACAACAAAAGATAAGGATACAAACTTACACTTGAATTTCTCTCCTAAGACGATTAATGACTCAAGATTAATTACATCAATCACTAATGGTTTAGGTAATAAAGCATATTTAGAGTATCAACCATTAACCTGTAGTTCTGTTTATTCCAAATCACCTGTGTCCTATGATAACGTAACTGAAATACAAATGCCTTTATATGTTCTGAAACAAAAAAGAGAAACTAATAGTGGCGGTAGTACTGAAAGAATTTCATATTCATACACTAATGCACTTATTCATCCCGGTGGCAGGGGCTTTCTTGGATTTGAAACAAGCGAGGCAGTAAATTCAAGCACTAACAACAAAAGCGAAACAAAATTAAAACTAAATACTTCATACAACATTCTGCTTCCTTATTACACATTAAATAGTAATAATGGTACTACAGTTAATAAACTAACCACCGATATTAGCATTGAGAGTATAGAAGATGGTAAGAGGTTTGTAACAAAGCCTAAGTGGCGTAAGAATGAAGACTTTCAAAGTGGAATAACAGAGCTTGTCACATTCAACACATATGATGAATATCTTAATCCGACAAAAGTAACAACAACCTATGCAAACAGCCCGGTTAAGAAAGTGAAGGAAGTTCAATATGTAAAAAAAGGGGCGTGGTGTGATAATGTACCAGAGTTAGTTACAACAACGAAATATAATGCACTGGGAGAGCAAGTTCGTGTTCAAAAGTACGACTATGATTCTAAAGGTAATGTCACTTTTTCATATGATGATTATCAAGATGATAATCAGGTGAAAACACATTATTACAATTATGATGATTATGGAAATCCGTGGAATATTGATGTTACTGCTAATGGTGAGACAAGGACCGCTTCAGCAACTTACAATACAAGTGATGGAAGGTTTCTTGAGTCAAAAACCGATGCATTAGGATTTACAACAACATATGAGTATGATGAAGTAGCTGGGTTATTGGATAGTGAAAAAGATAATCTTGGTAATGAAATTATATATGAATATGATGGTTTTGGAAGGCTCGTCAAAGCCACATATCCCGATGGAACTTATTCAGTAAAGTCTCTTCAATGGGCCGGCGGTGACGGTCCTGATGGTGCGGTGTATTATTCCTATGAAGAGACATCAGGACAATCTCCGGTTTGGACCTGGTATGATGGGCAGGGGCGTGAATTGAGAAGGGAGTATTATGGCTTTAAAGATGACAAAAAAATATGGGTCGATAAAGATTACTATTCCGAAACCGGAAGATTGAAAACGGTCTCTAAACCCTATTTTGCCGAAGGGTCAAAAGAACCAGCAGAGTCTTATACCTATGACGATGAAGGCCGAGTGCTTACCAAAACAACACCAATGGGAATCACTACTATGGAATATGACGGGTTGACCACAACAATGACCTCTCCAAGAAGTGTGAAAGTAAAAACTGTGAATGCAGCCGGTCAAACCGTTTCCAGCACAGTGGACGGACGTTCAGTCACATTTTCTTATTATCCTTCCGGTAAAGTGAAGGAATCGAAGCCCCAAGATGGTAAAGCGGTGGAAATGGTTTACGATTTGCAGGGGAACCGTATAAAAATAACAGATCCGGATGCCGGTATTGTTGAAAATACCTATAATGGATTCGGGGAGGTTCTTACGGAAAAATATACCATGGGAAGTGGCGATGATGAGCGCACTGTTACAACTTCTTATACTTATGATGAATCTGGTCGCCTTGAAAAAGAAGACCGAAACGGTACAATCACGGATTACAGATACAATGGGAGTACCGGCTTTTTGGAAAGTGTAAAGAGGCCGGATCATGAACTGACCTATGTTTATGACGAAGGTAGTGATAAATCGCTGGGACGCCCAACTACAATAAATGAGAAAATCGACGGAAAGACTTTTACTTCCCGTACTAATTACGATGCTTTTGGTCGCGAACAAAAGCATACGTATCCCTCAGGATTTTATGTCAGGAACACATACACCAAATATAGTCACCTCGAAGAAGTAAAAGGCAGCAATGGCAAAAGCATCTGGAAAGGCGAAGTTGCCAATGCACTTGGACAGTTTAAAAAAACGAAAAAGGGGGGGCAAACAACTACCTTTGGCTATGATGAAAAAGACAGAGTTGAAAGCATCTATTCACCGGATATCATTGACCATTTCTACATATTTAATGATAAGGGAAATCTTAAATCACGAGAAGATCGTTTGACCAGTCATAAAGAAATATTCACCTATGATAAGCACCAACTTAAATCATGGAAAATAGAACAAAATGGAAATGTCGCGAGAACCTTTTCCATGGATTATGATGAACACGGAAATATTACCGGTAAATCGGACCTTGGTTATGAAATGCAATACAACGATGAACGTCCACATGCCATAAGCGGTATAAAAGGTAATCCCTCGTTAATTTCGGATCAAGAGCAAATTATAACTTATACAGATTTTAAGAAAATAGCTACGGTTTCAGAAGGTGATAAAAGACTTGAGCTTCTTTATGGTGTAGATGAGCAACGGCGCAAAGCCATTTTTAAATCTAATGGGGATATTACTCTTACCCGTTTCTATTTGGGTGACTACGAAGAAGAAGAAACACCGGATGGCAAAAAACGCAAAATCCATTACCTTAGCGGAGGTGACGGTTTGTCAGCAATATACGTAGAGGAAGATGGCAACAGTAATTTCTATTACGCCTACACCGATCACCTTGGTTCTTTGACAGTTTTGACAGATAAAGATGGAAACCTGAAAGAACTTCAGGCCTTTGATCCGTGGGGAAACCGGAGAAATCCGAGTGACTGGACAAGTCTTATTACCACACCCGTAAGTAATATTACAGGCCGTGGTTATACCATGCATGAGCATTTGGATGGTTTTGCCCTCATTAATATGAATGGCAGGGTCTATGATCCGCAAATTGCTCGTTTCTTAAGTCCCGACCCACAGTTGCAAGCTCCTGGGTATTGGTTGAATTATAATCGGTATGGGTATGCGTTGAATAATCCGCTAATTTATACTGATCCATCAGGAGAGTTTTTCTGGATAATCCCTAATATAGGATGGAGTAAATCAGGAGGTTTAAGCATTGGGTTGTCTTTTGTTGTAGGTTTACCAGGAGGGTTAAGCGCCCAAGCCGGTATTGGTTATAGTTTTGGGGCAAGTGATGCTTATGGTTATTTAGGTGCAACCGCAGCGATGAATACTGTTTATGCATCTTATTCATTAAGCAGTGGTGGTAGTGTTGGGTATACAGCAGGATTGTCTTCTTTCTCAGGTTTGCCGGTAAGTACTAATTTTGCTACAGTTGGAACTAATTACAATATTACTCACGATAGTTGGAGTGGTAATGTGTCAGCTTGGACTGTTGATCGAAATGGATTGTCTTTTAATCCGAGTTTATCTGTTATGATTTATCCAGAACATACGACTAATTTTGTTAGAGGAAAAGAGTTTAGAAGTAATGAAGCAGTTTTTCAGGATTTTGTTAGAGCTAAAAATTATCAGGGGGCATTGGATTACTTTGGATTTAAAGGTACATATAATCCAAAGTATTTCAATGGAGGAGGAGATCCCGCGGTTATTCATGGAAAAACTGGAGATATAGTTTACAATACAACTGCATTTGATGGATCTTTTGATAAGCTTAGATTTGTTAATGATCACGAAAGATGGCATTATAGAAGAGTTACGAGAACAAATAGATTTCAAAAGTCGGGAAATTCTGTGGCTAAAGAAGAATATGAAAATTATATTCGTAATTATAAGCGACAAGGTTTATATTTAAAACATAAAATCCCACTGGGAAAATACATCAACGGTTATGGTTCCGCGGCAGGTATAGATCCAAATACTTTTATACCCTATACTAATTTGGCTCCTGCACCTTGGTGGCATGGCATATACTCAATTAGAAGATTATGGTAAGGATAGTTTTATTAATTTCAATAATCCTAAGTGGATGTGTTAGTTTGAAAAATGAAAAACCAGAGGATGATAACTTGTCGGAAGTGGTTAAACTGGAGTTAATGATGCCTGATTTGGCATATGTTGGCGATACCATATGTGTGGCTATAGAATTTATTAATACAACAAGCGAAGAGGTTTTTTTTTATGAGCCAGGGTTTGTTGCCTTAATTGAAAAGGTTAATGAGTTTAGGCAGGGGATATGGATAACTTTAGAGGAAAAACAACTCAGAGAAGTTTCGAAATTACTTGAGCTTAATGAATCTGGATCCCTAGTTAAAAGATATAAGTTCGTATTGGATTCTACAGATTTTAGAAGATCTGAAGAAATAGTTTTTAGAGCCGTTTTATGGTCAATGCCGCCTGACAAGAAGCATGCCCCGTCTTATATAAGAAAGGGAAATCTTAGATCATCAGGTAAAATAATTAATATAAAGAAAATTAATGAAAGATTAAGTAAATAGCTTGACAATAGGAGTCTTTTCAGTTCACTTTTTTAGATAAGTTTACAGTCATACCAATAATTCTCATAATTTATTGGTATGACTTCGGTGGGCTAAATATTGTAAAAAAAGTAGAGGTTTTTTTCCCAACCCGAGAATACCGTGAATCAAATTTTTCCAAGTTTTACTGGAGTTCCTTAGCAATAAAACGGAATGGGTGTCCGGATTACTCCGGAATATGCAATAGCTGAGTATAGGTGTAGTTATTCCTCATGAGCAAAGCCTGTCTGTGGTTTTTTTACTCCCAAAAAACCCTTATTTCCTTCTATTAATCCTTCTTTGAGACAATTTCCACCAAATGGCTCTCAAAGAATCTACCTCGTTTTTGCTGAATCCGTGGTGTCTAATCAGTAAAGCCTCGTCCACTATATCAAGTACCTCTTCAATCTTTCTTTTGCGTATTAATGCGTCAATCTGATCAAAATCAATGTCTAAATCGGTCAAAATGGGAATTTGTATCTCTTCAATTTCTGTGGGTTCAAAAGTCATAACACCACCACCATAGCTACGTCCGGTAATTTCTGAAAACGCAAATGAAAGCGAATTAAGAAATGAAATAGCGGCCATGTTTCTATTTACTCCTTCTTTAAACCTGATTCTATGAATGGTGTCAGTGGAGGATGCACCAGTCTCGTTCAATACAATTTTTGGGTAGTTACCTACCTGGCGCAACGCAAAACCATCTGGAACCCACAATGAAGGTGTGATATACCACCTTTTTCTTATCCGCGTTTTATAGCCGGTATTAAATCCTTTTTGCTCACCATACCCATATAACTCCCAAAAGCACATAAATGACTTGTGACTTTTTAGGAATTTTTCAAGGCAACACTCCGTTATCCCGAATCTTCTGGATTAGAAGTGTCTGATAATTAATGGTTTACGCAATTCGTGACATAATTCATAACTCTCTCATAATAAAAACTTTGCGTCATTGCGTCTTTGCGTTTATGTTTTTTTTTACGGAATATTGTCAAGGGAAATTTATTTCTTCCTTAAAACATAAAAAACCGAATTTGGGGCAATTCTTTCAATGGGTTTTGTGGGATGGTATTTGAGATTGAATTTTAGCATTCCGGAGATGAACTTATCAAACAGGATATAAGATTTATAGTATTGAAGAGGTTTTTTGAAAAAACTGCCAACAATCTTCTTGATGTGAGTTGTAAGGGTAAAACAAAAACTGCGCGAGATAATCTCAACCGGTTGTGTGGAAAAAGTATTTTCAAAGAATTTTAACGGGATGCCTCGTTCGTTTTTTGTTAACCCGGGTCTTGGAGATCTCCAGTCACCCATCGATTGAACGGGTTCCCGCAGTAAAAGAAATCCATCAGGTTTTAAAACCCGGATCATCTCACTCAAAACAAAGCCTACATTGGGAATGTGGTGCAACGTGCCAAAGCAGGTAATTAAGTCGAATGTACCTTCTTCAAAATCCAATTTCCCGTCTGAATTAGGTTTGATATAGTTTGGGGTGATATGGCCAATGGATTTACTGACAAGTTGTTCTGACGGCTCTACAATGGTCAGATTTTTTATTCGGTCTATCAGGGGCTCAATTTCATTTCCCCAGGCGGCTCCAAAACCCAATGCGTTTTCAAAAATCTTATCTGGTAGTTTGCTATAACCATGAACGATATTGAGATTATTGTAAGTGTAATCACCTGGAATAGTGCCTTTTTGGTCAATGTTTGCATAAGCCTCCGATTCTTCTTCAAACCAATTCTCTATCTGTTCAGGGCTTAAATCATTGCCATATAATTTTTCTCCACTAAAGAACTCATTCATACTTTAAAAAAAATTGTTTTTACAGTAGCAAATGTATTATTTATTTATGTAAAAACTGACAGACTGGCCATTTTACCCGGTTTGCGCAACACCAAAACGATATGACCTTGTCTGAAGGATAAGCGTAGAATATCAACCGTAGATGGTATTTGCCTCTGTTTTTCTATCAATACTCCGTTATCCCGAAGCTTATGGGCTAGAACTATTTAATAATTAATGGCTTACACAGCTTGCGATAAAATAAATAACTCTCTCATAATAAAAACTTTGCGTCATTGCGTCTTTGCGTTTATGTTTTTTTAACGGACTATTGTTCATGGAGTGTAGGATTAATCTACTGCTTTCACGTCCACCAGCACCGAGTTCTCTTTAACAACTGCATCCTCTTTAACATGGATTTTGGAGACTATACCGTCGATGGGGGATTTAAGTTCATTTTCCATCTTCATAGCCGAAAGTACTACAATTGTTTGTCCTTCCTTCACGACATCTCCCGGAGTTGCTTTAATGGAAATTACTTTGCCCGGAATGGGGGCCAGTATTTGTTCATTTTTATCTCCCTGTCTTTTTTTATCTCCTTTGAGGGAACCTGCGGGAGCAATCTCAATATTGAATGATTGATATTGGGTATTAACAGCGTAGAAATGTTTCTTTTCACTCTTAATAATTTCCATGTTATGACTGGTGCCATTGTGAAGTACAGAGTAAACACCGTCCTCCACTTTTTCCACATCCAGTGAATATTCCCTGTTGCCAATGGAAACCTGTAGCATGGGGCCTTCGCGCTTAATGACTTTTATTTCTTCGTGGTGTTTGCCGTTTTTTGCTAATATTTTCATGGTTTGTTTTTTCTGATGTTTTGTTGAATGGCTATAACTGAAAAGTGCTTCTTTGCCTAAAATGGATTGAACCGGTGAAGGCGTCCGTACTCTTTCCAATTCGATTTACCGGATTGACCGTTGTTGAAACGAAGGCGTTTATCCACATGCGACTGATGTTCCACAAAAGCCATAATCATGGCAAGGTCTTCACATGATTGGTTGCAATTTTCTCCCTTCATGAGAAACTCTTCATTATTTGCAATAAAGTGGGTATCGTATTTACCCTCTACAAAATCCGGTGTGTTCATGATTCTTTCAAGAAACTGAATGTTGGTTTTTACCCCGGTAATTTTGTATTCGTAAAGTGCTCTTTTCATCCGTTGAACAGCTTCTTCGCGGCTTTGGGCCCAGACTATCAGTTTGGAAATCAACGGGTCGTAATGAACCGTTATTTCGTAGCCTTCGTAGATGTATCCGTCTGTCCGAACACCCAGTCCCAGTGGTTCGGTGATGTGAAGAACAGTTCCGGCTCCCGGCATGAAGTTGCGTTCGGGGTCTTCAGCATAAATTCTGCACTCAATAGCATGACCCGATTTGCCAATTTCTTTTTGTTTCCATGGCAAAGGTTCTCCGTTGGCTATCTTGATTTGGGCTTTTACCAGGTCTATTCCTGTGGTGCGTTCGGTGATGGGATGTTCTACCTGGAGACGGGTATTCATTTCCAGAAAATAAAAATTCATGTCCGCATCCACCAGAAATTCCACTGTTCCAGCGCCTGTGTAATTGACCGAAGCAGCCGCAGCAACCGCCCTGTCGGTCATTTTTTTACGTATTTTTTCAGGGATAAAAGGGGAGGGAGTTTCTTCCACAATTTTTTGATGACGCCGTTGTACCGAGCATTCCCGTTCAAAAAGATGAACGATATTCCCGTGGGTATCGCCCAGAATCTGAACCTCTATATGATGCGGCGATTTCAGGTATTTTTCCATATACACAGAATCATCTCCAAAGGCATTTAATGCCTCCGATTTAGCTCTTCTGATGGATGAATTTAGTTCCTCGGGTTTTTCGACCAGTCGCATTCCTTTTCCACCTCCACCGGCCGAGGCTTTAATCATTACAGGGAATCCAATATCAGTGGCAATTTTTAGATTTTGGGATTCATCGTCGGTGAGTCTCCCCGAACCCGGGACAACCGGAACCCCGGCTTTTATCATCAATTCCCGGGCTTTCATTTTGTCGCCCATTGCATTGATTGCTTCTGCATCGGGGCCAATGAAAATGAGTCCTGCTTCTCGAACCTGACGGGCAAATTCAGCATTTTCTGAAAGGAAACCATACCCAGGATGTATTGCATCTGCACCACTCTTCCGGGCTGTTTCCAGTATCTTTTCAATATTCAAATAACTCTGTCCCGAAGGGCCGGGACCTACCGGCCATGCTTCATCGGCATATCGAACATGCATAGAAGTACGGTCGGGTTGAGAATAAATAGCAACACTTTTTATGCCGGACTCACGGCAGGAACGAATAATACGAACTGCTATTTCACCGCGGTTGGCCACAAGAATTTTTCGAATCATGAGAGATTTCTATAATGATTGAACTGTTTTTAGTTTTTCTTAACAAACAGTATGCGATTCGGTTCACTGGTTTGTTGTCTTAGTTTTTTTCTATCTTTATAAGTGGTTGTGGTATAGGCGAAACGACAAAGGGGGGTGTTTTTCATTTTGTTGAAGAATAAAAACCATATCTGATGTCAGGTACGCTTTCGGTTTTCTGGAATCAGAGATTATTAGGATTATCAGGAGCGAGGTATAAAGTTTATTCTTCTATTGTCAGGAGAATTATCATTTTTGAAAGGAGATTGCTTCTCCCGATTTTGTGCCTCATCGGGATCGCAATAACGCACTTTCACGTTCATATGGGAGAGGTTGGCAGAGGGCAGGGCAGCCTCGCTGCCCTGCCCTCTGCCAACCTCTTCTCCATCACCCGGAGTTTATGTCATTGCGAGGGCCTTGCCCGAAGCAATCTCTAATTACTAAAATCGCAAAATTAAACTACAGCCTTAAACTTTTGTAACGGTTCGAAGTTCAATTGCCTAGGATTTAATAATTATTTGCATTAAAGAGCAGATTATCAATCCCGGAGTTTCGGGATACGATGTGTCTTATATCTAAAAATCTAACGATCTATTATAATAGAACAAACCTGTCCAAAATAATTATTTTAACAGAGCTGTCGGGCTTGTTGGGTGCCGACCTTGGCAGGTAAGCCTAAAAACAAGGTTGTTTCATCGAAAAATCGTCTTTGTTTGAATCTCACGCGCGCAGCAAGTGAGATGAGTTTAGACGATTTCGATGGAAGAACCGTAGTTTTTAGAGCGAAAGCTGGTTAAGTCTTGATTTTTTTTGATTACTTTTTTGTATCAAGACAAAAAAGTAATTCAGGGTTTAAGGGATGAAATCCCTTTTGAAAATGTTTAGGACACTATTGATAATAGGACACCAATGATTTAATTATTTTTATTAAGACCTCGTTTAAATAAACCGATATAACTATTTTTATTAAACCAAATCAGCCTTGTTTGCCTTATATTGGCAGAACAAATATCAAAAAAATGAATTGCTATGTTGAATAAGAAAGTTGAAAAAAAGCTTGTAGAGCAAATTGAAAAGGAAGGTTATTCATCCAGTTTATACCTTGCTATGGCAACCTGGGCCGAGTGTAACGGACTCGAAGGTGTTGCAGGTTGGATGTATGCTCAGTCGGACGAGGAGCGCATGCACATGCTTAAAATTGTTAAGTATGTAAATGAACGTGGTGGACAGGCTGTCATTAGTGGTTTTGATAAGCCTCCAGCAGATTTTAAAAATGTAAAGACCCTGTTTGAGCAGGTATTTGCACATGAACAAAAAGTAACTGCTTCTATTAATGATATAGTGGAAGTATGCCTGAATGAAAAGGATTTTACTACACATAATTGGTTGCAGTGGTTTGTAAATGAGCAGATTGAAGAAGAAGCTTCTGTGTCAGCTATTTTGGATAAATTAAAGCTTCTGGGAGACCAAAACCTGTATATGTTCGACAGAGACATTATGGGAATGCGTGGACAGCAACCGGCCAGCCTTGAATAGCAGGAAATAATAAAGGGTTTGTAATGAACTAAATTGACAGATTTAACGAAGTTATTTCGGCACAATCCCAAAGAAGAGCATCTGTTTAAGAATAATCGGATGCTCTTTTTTTTTGGTTTAAGTTTATAGTAGCGTATATATTTTTAGAGATTGCTTCTCCCGATCTCGTGCCTCATCGGGATCGCAATGACGCTCTTTCACTTTTATGTGGAAGAGGTTGTCAGATGGCAGGGCGGAGAGGCCGCTCTGCCATCTGCCAACCTCTTCTTTGTTACCGGTAGGTTTCGTCATCGCGAGGGCCATGCCCGAAGCAATCTCTAATAAAAAAAACGCTACTTTAAACTAGAGCCTTTTTTTTGAGTATCTTTAACCTCGTATTGTATTTTTTCAGCGGTTAAAAGTCAGTTGATTTCGAATAGATGGCAGATTTTTTATTGAGACAGAAAAATTTTGTTGAATGATTCTCTTCCTCTGGCTTCTAACCTCCAATAACCAGATTCTAACCTCTAACCTTCTAATTGTCTGCATGCCATTTGGAAGTTTGGAACAATCCAAATTCTATGTATCAAAAAGATTATATCCTCAGAATGATTGAAGAGATAGGCCGATTCCTGGCGGCCTTGTCGGGATTGAAATCGAAAAAGCATCATAAAAAGGCCTTTGAGGATTTCATGGAGTTTATTGCACTGCATTTTAAAATTGAGTCAGAGGAATTGTCCCTCGAAAATATGGAGGCATTGGAGGCAAAACTCAATTCTGCATTAAATGATTATCCTGATGAATTGGGTCAATTACTACTGAGTGGGGGAGAATCGGCCAGTGACGCAGGAAGGCGTGATATTACCGAAACCTTGTATCTATTGGCATGGACTGCTTATTCTAAAGCCGAACAAGAGTCTGACTCGTATCGTTTCAATCGCATGGTGGAAATGAACAACCTCAAAGAAAAGCTGGCCTTGATGGGAATTAATGTATGATACTTTTGTACATGAAAAACGAGGACCTTCCAGCCCCCGTTTATTTCATTCGTACAAAATTTATTTAAGTCATTGGCCGAATGGAACTCACGATGAATTTTGTTCATGCTCTTTTGAGAATTTAGCACTTCAAAATTCATGTTCGTTTCATCAGTATATAATTAAACTAAGTTATTGGTCTGATGGAACTCGCATGTAAGAACTTATACATGTTCTCTTGTGGCAATCGTTGCCATGCTCGTTTCATTTGGAAATAATTACAATTGATTGAAAAATTGTTGTTTTATGTGCATTTGTTGGAAGCTGTATGCTAACCACTAATCTTTTCCCTTATGGGGCTTATGTGGTTTGAACACTTTCATTCATTATTGGTGATGTTAAAAAATATTTGAGATTTTCAATCCTGCATAAACAGTTCTTGGGTTCACAGGACCATAGATATATCCGGGATCCCGGTCTTTGCCGGTGTCAAAATCATTTTGATAACTGTTCAGGATATTTTTTGCTCCGGTAAAGAAATCAAAATCACCCACGCTGGTTTCCAGGCAATAGGTTACTTTGACAGCCCAATCGAAAAAAACTTCCGATTCATTGATATATCCGGTTTCCGGGTCAGCCGCTTTAGGTCCAAAATAAGGAACGAGCATTTTTCCGGTATAGATTCCGTTGGTGGTAAATTCCCAATGTCCTTTGGGTTTCCAGTTGAGGGTGAAAAATCCGTAATTATCCGGGGTTCTTAAAAATCTGGTCTCATCAAAATCCTGGGGCGCACCATACTCACTCGTTTGTACTGTAAACCCTGCATTTATATCAAAGATGGCAGAAGGCGCCCATTTTGCCTCAATATTTACTCCCTGAACGGTGGCACCTTCCTTTTCGTTTACTCTGGTGTAAATTACTTTTCCGCTGGCATCGGGTGTTCCTATTACATTCGAAAACGGGTTTTGGAGTTTTGTATGAAAAAACTCAGCAAGCAATTCCAGATTTGAATTATCTCTTTCACTGGTGTAGCTCAGTGACCCGGTGAAGCTATGACTTGTTTCCTGTTTAAGTCCGGGATCATTTTGGTGGATTACCTGTCGGCTGTCAGAGGTTTCTATATGCAGGTCTTCATCGAAAACCTGGGGTGCTCTGTAACCTTTTGCATAACTGGCTCTCACCTGAAAAGGATTTGTCAGTCCATACAATAAGGTAAATCTGGGACTTAAAACATTGTTAGATATGTTGTTGCCGCTGATGTTATCAGTAATACTGTAATGATCCAGACGCACACCTCCGGAAATAGAAAAGTCATGAAGTTTCTTTTCCAGTTGAGCAAATGCTCCTCCAACCATTGTTTCCTGATCGGCAATGGTACGCGAAGGAACTTCTATTTCCGAAATTTCCATAGTATTCTCATTAACCTGAAATTCCCGGTATCCCAGCTTCTTATCCAATAGGTTGCCACCATTAATTTCGGCACCTGAGATGATATTCATGCCCGGAGTAAGGATTTTGTACTGAACACCTCCCGAGTAAGTCAAATCATGTGTATTGCCATACCCATCCAAAGCCTTTCCGGCCCCATAGTAAGAATCTCTTTTGATGTCCTGGGCTGCCAAATAGGTATTAAGTTCCTGATTTGCTCCTGTAAACAAATGCCAGGAGATGCTGCCGGTATTGATGTTATGTTCCGTAGCTTCTGTTACCCATGCCTCATGGTAAGGAAGGTCAAAACTGTCTCCCCCTCTTCGGTGTTCGCTAATATGAAAGAAGTCGGTCACCAGTTTGCTTTTGTATCCGGTTCGCAACGACCACTGTGCGCCCAGCGTGTTGTTGTTAATCTCGGAAAGTTCGGAGAAGCCATCATCATTTGCATCAAACGGAGTCCGTTTTCTTAGTGAGCCAAAAAGGGCCAGTCCGTTTTTATTCTCTTCACCGGTGAGTGTTGCGTTGAAATTGACCTGCTGTTCATTGCCGGTGTCTGCTTCATCCAGAAAACTTCCAATCTGTGAAGTTTGTGCACTGATGGAATATTGATTATTAACAGGTTCCCGGGTTATGACATTTACTGTTCCGGCAATAGCGTTACTTCCGTATAATGCCGAACCACCCCCGCGAACGACTTCAATTCGCTCAATCATATTGGATGGCATCAGTTCCAGTCCGTACACCGCTGCCAGCCCGCTGAAAATAGGTCTTCCGTTAATCAGAATTTGAGAGTAGGGCCCGTCAAGCCCATTCATGCGCAGTGAGTTTGCACCACAGTTTCCACAATTGTTTTCAATTCGCAGGCCTGGGCTGTATGCCAGTCCCTCGCTAAGGTTGGCTGTCTGTACAGCCTGAAGCATCGCATTATTAATTGTATTGACAATGATTGAAGATTCTTTTCTTTTTTCACTGTTTCGGTCAGCGGTGACAACAACTTGTTCTAGGCCCAAAATATCCTCTTCGATGTCCAGTTTTAAATGGTGGGTTTCCCCTGCAGTTATCATTATTTCTTTTTCTGCAGGTTTGTAACCCAATGCTCTTACCACAACCGTTTGTTTTCCTTCAGGTGCAGAAATTTCAAAATAACCATTTTCCGTTGTCGCTGCACCAATCATGGTCGATTTTATCTGTACCGTTGCATAAGGCAATGGGTCTCCATTGGTGGTGATGCGTCCTTCCAGTATGGCAGTTGGAGGATTTTTTCCTTCGCGGGTTCCGGTTGCTGAAACCAGAAATGAATTGGTGAACACAAAGAAGAGAAAAATGAAGTGAGTGAAGTTGCTAAATTTCATTTATTTGTAGTTTATTATCTTTGTCAGAGCCGGCCTGAGCACATGCCGGGTTTGTGGTTTCTTTTATGTGTTGGCCCATTAACAGGATGAAATACTTTTTTTGAGAGTTGATTTTTTATTCGTGAAAACAAGTTCTCAGTCTCATTGGCCCAAAAGCTCTCCATCTTTGAAACAGGATTTGTTTCAGACAGCATGAACCGGTTAGATCACCCAACGCAATGTTTTTCGTTAATGGTTCTTTTTAAGACTGGTAAAACCTTTTAGATTTTCCGGGCTTTTTTAATTGTTGCCAATTTGGGGTGTTAAACGGAATGGACGGGAGGAGCTCTTAATAAGCTGAAAGTTTCTGAAGAAAATGGGGTTCCCGGTTTTTGAGCTAACCAGGTGAAAATTTGAAAAGACTGATTAAAACTAAATTCAGCTAATCCGTTTTTAAAAAAATGATTGAAAACGGAAAAAAACGAATAGCTATATGAAGTGTGTTCGTGCTGTTTGGACTCTTCATTCGAGGTGGAGTTTGAGTCGGCTTCATTATTATCCGCTACCTGTTCAGTGAAGAAGTGAGCATGAATAATTCTGGTACCATCCCCTAAAATGTGTGTGTGGATGAAGAATGCGTAGGAAACAATAATAAATAATTGCGCCAGAATTAATGACACACTTATTGGTTTCTTACTGATGGGTGTTCTTAAGTATGTAAAACTTTTCTTCATCGGGTGCAAAAATAACACCCTTAATTAAAGTGTCCTATCCCTAAATGTTGGCATTTTTTCATCCACCGGATTTTTTTGTCTTTAAAAACCCATTGTTTTTTAGATGCTCGATGATTCTGTTGCAAAAATCGCCCTGAATAATAATTTCCCCATTTTTTACTGAACCACCTGTTCCGCATGCACTTTTTAGTTTTTTCCCCAGTTCCTGTAAATCTTCTTCCGGTCCTTGAAACCCGGTGACAAGAGTCACTACTTTGCCTTTGCGCTGTTTACGGTCGAGCATTACCCGAAGATTTTGTTTTTCCGGAGCCAGAAACTCTACTTCCTCCTCTTCAATAAAATCATTGGGATCAAAATCAGGATTTGTGCTAAAAACCATTCCTCCCTGAGTGTTCTTTCTCTTTTTTGCGCACATAGTGTTTTTGTTTATTTACATGACAAAAATAGGGGATAATTTGTGAAACGTAGTTCGAAGATGTCAATAAATTGGGTTAAAAAGTTGGATAATGTATGTTAGTTATTTTTATCCATTGTAAATTAGGGGCCTTGCAGAGTATATTCTTTGCCCTGAAATAGGATATTATTACTTTTGCACTCAATTTTTTGCATGATTGTAATGTAAAAAATAGAATCAAAACCTAATTTATAACTTACCAGTTGCAAAATGAATAAAGTTGTAAGTAAAGAATTTTTTTCCGAGAATGTTGTTCGTTTGGAAATTGAAGCACCTCGCATTGCAAAAGCACGACGTGCCGGACACTTTGTAATTTTACGTGTAGATGAGAAAGGTGAACGGATTCCGCTCACAATTTCCGGTTCAAATGTTGCTAAAGGTACCATTACACTTGTTATTCAGCGTGTAGGAGTGACTTCCAGGAAACTTGCGGAGTTGGAACCCGGTGATATGATTACTGACCTGGTGGGGCCATTGGGGCAGGCTACAGATGTTAAAAAAGCAGGAACCATTCTCGCTTGTGGAGGCGGAGTAGGAGTAGCACCTCTGTTGCCTATTGTTGAAGCCAACAAAAAGGCCGGAAACAGAGTGATTTCAATTATAGCTGCCAGGAGTAAAGACCTGATTATACTGGAAGACCAGATTCGTGAGTTTTCCGACGAGGTGATTGTGATGACCGACGACGGTTCTTATGGAGAGAAAGGTCTTATTACCGAAGGGATGGAAAGAGTCATTAAGCGTGAGAAAGTCGATGAGGCTGTTATTATTGGTCCCGCTATTATGATGAAGTTTGCTGCGGAAGTAACGCGAAAATATGAAATCCCTTCTATTGCCAGTCTGAATACAATTATGGTGGATGGAACCGGAATGTGCGGTGCATGCAGGGTTACGGTTGATGGAAAAACAAAGTTTGTCTGCGTAGATGGTCCCGAGTTTGATGCCCATAAAGTGGATTTTGATGAAATGTTGATGCGTCTAAGCGGGTATAAAGATTTTGAAAAAGATGCCAATGATCGTTATCTGAACCAGCATAAGTAAACAGAAAAATCATGGATAAACAAGATATGTTGAAACAGGAGCGGGATGCTGCCTGGAGAAAAGAACTTAGAGCAAAAATTAAAAATAAGGAGCGAACCGGTTTTGAAAGGGTAAAGATGCCCGAAGCCGATCCCATTGAGCGCAGTCATAGCTATGTAGAGGTAAATAGTGGGTTATCAGCCGGGGAAGCTGTTCTTGAAGCACAGCGTTGTCTGGATTGTGCCAATCCTACCTGTATTCAGGGATGCCCCGTGGAGATCAATATTCCCAAGTTTATTAAGAATATTGAAAGAGAAGAATTTCTTGAAGCAGCAAAGGTTTTGAAGGAAACCAGTGCTCTTCCGGCTGTTTGTGGACGTGTTTGTCCGCAAGAAAAACAGTGTGAAGCGACTTGTTTTTACACTCAGAAATTAAACAAGCCTGCTATTGCGATTGGTTATCTTGAGCGTTTTGCAGCCGATTATGAACGTGAATCAGGAAATATTTCTGTTCCTGAGGTTGCTGAATCAAAGAATATAAAAGTAGCCTGTATTGGCTCAGGCCCTGCGGGTCTTTCATTCTCGGGCGATATGGCCAAACTGGGATATGACGTTACGGTATTTGAAGCATTACATCAAATAGGAGGTGTATTGAAATATGGAATACCGGAATTTCGTTTGCCCAACGAGGTGGTGGATGTGGAAATTGAGAACCTCAAAAAAATGGGTGTGAAGTTTGAAACCAACTTCATTGTTGGAAAAACAGCTACCGTAGAGGATCTTAAAGAAGAAGGTTTTGAAGCTTTCTTTGTTGGGAGTGGTGCCGGATTGCCACGTTTTATGGGAATTCCGGGTGAAAATCTGGTGGGGATTCTTAGTTCCAATGAATATCTTACCCGGGTCAATTTGATGGAGGCCAATAAAAACGAAACCGATACACCTATTCTTAAAGGGAAACGGGTTGCTGTTATTGGTGGCGGAAATACCGCTATGGACTCGGTGCGTACTGCGCTGCGTCTGGGGGCCGAAAAAGCGATGATTATTTATCGCCGGTCGGAAGAAGAAATGCCTGCCCGTGTTGAAGAAATCAAACATGCTAAAGAGGAGGGTGTTGAATTCATGAATTTGCAGAATCCAATCGAATACATCGGCGATTCTAAAGGATATGTTCGTCAGGCCCGGATTCAGCGTATGGAACTTGGCGAGCCTGATTCCAGTGGTCGTCGACGTCCGGTGCCGGTTGTCGGGTCCGAATATCTTCTGGATGTGGATACGGTTGTGGTAAGTGTAGGGGTTTCACCGAATCCGTTGATTCCTCAGTCACTCCCCGACTTAAAAACGACTGATTGGAGCACCCTGGTTGTGGATGATGAATCGCTGCAGACTTCAGTGCCTTTTATGTTTGCCGGAGGAGATATTGTAAGAGGGGGAGCTACCGTTATTCTTGCTATGGGTGACGGTCGAAAGGCTGCTAAAGCAATGGATGCTAAGTTTTCAGGCACTTTTAAGTCTGAAACAGTAACCGACAGCAACTAAATTTTCAACAAACTCTTACCAAAAAATCTTAAAATGGCTGATTTAAAGACAAAATATCTCGGATTAGAACTTAAAAACCCATTACTTATAGGGAGTAGCGGTTTAACCGGTTCAATTGATTCCATCCTAAAAATGGTTGATTTTGGTGCTGGTGGCGTGGTTCTAAAATCATTGTTCGAGGAAGAGATTATTCTGGAGCACGAGAAAAATATGAAGGAAAAACTCGGCAGTCAGGAGAGCAATCTTGAGTTTCTGGATTATTTTGATTATCAACTGAAAGAAAATACTTTTAAAAAGCAGCGGGAACTGATTGATGAGATAAAATCGAAAGCTGATGTTCCGGTTATTGCCAGTATCAATTGCTATTCGGTGGGAGAGTGGTTTTCGTATGCCAAATTGCTGGAAGATGCAGGAGCCGATGCGCTGGAACTGAATCTTTATCGTATTCCCTCCAAAATCAATGTTTCTGCTGAAGAGATTTTAAAAGGATATTTTGAGATTGTAAAACGGGTTAAAGAGCATGTTAAGATTCCCGTATCGGTAAAATTGAGCCCTTATTTTACCGATTTGGGCAATATTGTTTCTCAATTCGATTTGTTGGGAGTGGATGGCATTGTAATGTTCAACCGTTTTTACAGTCCTGATATCGATCTGGAAAATGACCGTATCGCTTCAGGTCCGGTTTATTCATCTCCAAATGATTATACCGATTCATTGCGCTGGATAGCAATGCTGAAGGAGCAGGTAACCTGTGATTTAAGTGCTTCAGGGGGCGTACATACACCCGATACGTTTTTCAAAATGTTATTGGCCGGAGCAAATTCTGTTCAGGTAGTTTCGGCAATCTATAAAAATGGTTCCGGATATATTCGTGATCTGCTGTCGGGTGTTGAGAAATGGATGGAGAAAAAACAGCTGGCTAATATTGATGAGGTACACCGTTTCGGACGAAAGCTTGTTCCGAATCATGGGGAAGTGTTTGAACGTGCCCAGTTTATGAAGTACTTCGGACAACACCAACAGTGATCAATGAACAATGAGCAATGATCAATGAGCAATTGTCATAAAAAAAATGATTATTGATAACTGATAACTGGCAATTGATAACTGGTAATTGGTAATTGATAACTGGTAATTGACAATTGGTTTGTGGTAAATTGAGAAAAAAATACTACTTTTGCGCCGCATTAGCATAAAGTAATGTTTAATTTAATTTTTAGAGTTTATGCAAAACCATTATGAAACCGTTTTCATTTTAACTCCCGTTTTGTCTGATGGTCAGATGAAGGAGACGGTGGAAAAGTTCAAGAACATGATTCTTGAGCATGGGGGAGAAATCGTACACCAGGAGAACTGGGGCCTTAGAAAGCTGGCTTACCCCATCCAGAAGAAATCAACCGGTTTTTACCAGTTGTTTGAGTTCAAAGCCGATCCAACTTTTATCGACAAGCTGGAAGTGCAGTACCGTCGTGATGAGCGTATCATCCGGTTCCTGACCTTTAAAATGGAAAAGTACGCCATTCAGTACAGCGAAAAAAGAAGAAGTGCAACCAAAAAAGAAGGAAAGGAGAACTAAACCATGGCACAAAATCAAAGCGAAATCAGATATCTGACGCCTCCGTCGGTTGAAATCAAAAAGAAAAAGTACTGCCGCTTCAAGAAGAACGGTATTAAGTACGTGGATTACAAAGATCCTGAGTTTCTGAAGAAGTTCCTCAACGAACAGGGTAAAATTTTGCCCCGTCGTTTGACCGGTACTTCATTGAAATTTCAGAGAAAAGTATCTCAGGCAGTTAAAAGGGCCCGTCACTTGGCGCTGTTGCCTTATGTAACCGATTTGATGAAATAAACAAGGAGGAAAACAAGATGGAAGTAATTTTGAAAGAAGATGTGACCAACCTGGGTCACAAAAATGATATAGTAACTGTGCGTCCGGGATATGGACGTAACTATCTTATTCCACGCGGAATCGCTATCCTTGCTACCGAATCGGCCAAGAAAGTTTTTGCCGAAAACAAAAAGCAGCAGGCGCATAAAGAAGAGAAAATCCGCAATGAAGCTCAGGAACTGGCTAAACAGCTCGAAGGTAAGAAAGTTACCATCGGTGCTAAAACCAGCTCTACAGGTAAAATTTTCGGTTCTGTAAACAATATTCAGATCGCCGAAGCCCTGGAAAAAGATGGTTTCAACATCGAACGCAAGAACATCTCAATTGCCGAAGATGCAGTGAAAGAAGTGGGCAGCTACAAAGCTGTGGTAAAACTTCACAGAGATGTTAAAGTGGAAATTGATTTTGAAGTAGTTTCAGAATAATTCATCCACTTACTTAGTATTAATTTACGATACGTTTTCAAACAAACAGCATAAAAAGTCTGACCTTTAACCGGGGTCAGACTTTTTTGTTTTATAAGAATTCCGGTGTAAAGGACAGCATCAGATAGGCCCAGTTGTGCAGGCTTCCTTTGTTGGTTACTCCTTTGAGTAAGGCCAGACGGTCGGAGGGAAACATTTGAGAATATCCGGCTGAAAAGGTTACTGCATTGTTGACCGGCACAGTAAGTCCCAGATCCAGTTCCACCCCAAGAAAATTCCCGTCATCAAATTCCTTATGGCTGGCAAAATAGTGTAAATCACCTCTCAACGTTGACTTTCCGAGTGGAATGGTTCCGGTAAACTGTAAATTGTGGAGGCCCACCGAATTGATGTGATTACCCACGTAGAAGTAGTCCATAAATCCATTGAACTTGTGATTGGTTCCGTACAACGGTGTGAAAGAGTTGTTGTCTGTTTCACCTGGTTCTGTACCTGATAACAGTTCATATCTACCGGCAATCTTTATCCCGTCCAGCTCTGTATTTGCTTCCAATGCTATTTCAAAGGCACGCAAATCGCGATCTGCAGCATCTTTGCCGGTCTGATAATAGAGGTTTCCTGCTATATTTATGTTGTCAATACTGCTCTGTATGCGTCCGCCAATGGTCTGGCTGTAATAAACATCCTGGTTGCTGCCATTTGCAGGGACAGCTCCGGCAATTCCGTTGTTAAGAAGCAGAATGCTGTATTCCAGGTTGTCGGAGTTGTTGTTGAACCATATAAACTGAAGGTTTTTATAGGCATCCGGTCCGCCGTAATAATTATTGGTACGCTCATCGTTTTCGTTGTGAGCAATTCCGATGTGCAGGTTAAAATCGTCAGTATATTTGAAAAGGGCTACATCGTGCGACCGCGCCTGTTGTGCCCAACCTACATTGCCAAGTATCCTGGAGTCATCGTAAACCAGTTCCTGACGTCCGGCCTTGATAAAGAAACCATCGGTAATGGCAAATTCGCCCCATGCCTGATGAATGGAGGTGGCGAAATCCTCATTGCCCACAAGCTGTGGCTGATTTCCCCAGGTACGCACATCCTGCAGCACAATGCCCAGTTTTACGTTGTCATCATTCGCATAACCAAAATTGAGTCTTGTTCTTTGAGAAGTAAAGAGTGATGAGTTCTGATCCTCAAAAGCCGGCATCCCTTGTCCGTGACTGTATTCTGTTCTCGGACGCAGTTCTCCTGATAAAGAAAACTGAGCATTGACTTTTGGAACAAAAAAGCACCCCAGAAGGGTTAAAATGATCCATGAATGTTTCAGGATAATGTTCATTTTTCAAGGTTTTTGGTTTTGATAAAAAGGGAATTGATTAAAAAAGTTCCAATTACGTTTCCGGTTATTGAGAAATCGCTATTGGAACTTTTATATTTTTGGTTGGAGCTTTTAACTCCGTCAGCATCTAATTGATTTGAACAGGATAGTTTGCTTCCCGTTCTTTTGCTTTTTCAAGCCATTGGGGAACCACGGTATTCAGGAATGTTTCTTTTTCCTGATTCAAAGTGGCCATATCCATTCCAAGATACGCCTGAGCTTTGGCTTTGGTGCTGATATCGGGATATTCGATGGCTTCGTTGTGTCCCAGGCTGGCAAGTACGCGGGCCAGTTTAATACGTGATTCCTGTGCAATGCTGATACCGTCGCCAATGATACGGCCCAGTTCAACAGGGTTGTGGAAAGAGTTTCCGTGACCTGCAGCTGAGAAGTCCCAACGCCATTGTGCATGACGAATGTCCATCAGGATATCCTCCATTTGCTCTTCTGTGGCCCCAAAATCCCAGGCATGCTTGGCTTCCACGTGTGCACGAACCAGCAGTTCTTCGAGCTTTTCGCGGTTATGAGCAATCTGATCCTGACGTTTGTAAACAGTAGCCACCAGTTCTTCGGTTTCGTCGCGGTGACAAACCTGACATGAGTTGGCCACATTGTTCAACGGACTTTGGATGTGGTGATCAGTAAATTTCTGTCCTCCTTCGTTCATATAGGGCATATGGCAATCGGCGCAGGAAACACCTCTGGAAGCATGAATTCCGGTTGAATAGACCTCGTAATCCGGATGCTGGGCTTTCAACATTGGCGCACGACTCAGGCCGTGTGTCCAGTCAGAGAATTCCATGCCGTCGTAATATTTTTCCATATCTTCAATGGCAAAACCGTTGTCCCAGGGAAAGGTGAGATATTGTACACCCTCGACTTTGTCTTTATTAAAATAATATTCCACATGACATTGAGCACACACTAAAGATCGCATTTCCTGATGTGACGCCATGGTAATGTCTTTTCCCTGGCGTTCGAAAGCTTCAATCAATGCGGGACGTGAGATGCGGAGGTTCATTGTTTCAGCATCGTGACAATCGGCACAACCAATGGGGTTAACAATTTCGTGGCCTTTCTCCTCCCAGGTACCCCGATAAAACTCAGCAGGGCCAATTTCGCTCATCAGGCGGGGTACATCAGGACTTTTACAGGTCCAGCAGGTGTTGGGCATAGGACTTTCTTTGCCGTCAATGGGCGCCCCTGTGCGTAAGATTTCCCTGATGTCATCGATGGCATGATAATGACCACGCCCCTGGTTGTACTCCTTTGCGAATCCATAATCAGCCCAAAGTATCACGAATTCAGGATATTTGGCCAGCATATCTATTCTTTTGGCTCCGTTATATTTGCTTTCAAAAGTAGTATCGCTGGTTTGCATATAAGTCTGATACTGGCGGGGGAAATTTTCTCCCCATACTTCATTACGGGGTTCATACTGACTATGCTCTACCTGAGGTGTGTAGGTGAATTGTGCTTCGGCACGGCGCTCCACAATAGAGGAGGCAAAGAGGCCAAGAATGAAAACTACAACAATGGTGGCAAAAAAGATGAGCCATCCCAGCCATGGTTTTTCTTTTATCTGGTCGCTAATAGGTTTCATATTGATAAGATTTTAAGGATTTTGGTCTGATGATAATTATGATGAGTTCTTTGTCTTAATTCTTTTCTGAACGAAGCCATTCAGGAACAGGACTGTCCGGGAGGGGAACTCCTTTTGCATCCGGGACACTGGAAAGACTATTAACCCGTCCGTGTGGTGTTTCTCTGTGGCAATCCGTACAATACCGGTCTTCGATGTTGCGGTGAATGTCAGGTTGCATGGTGGTAAGTTTGGTGTCTGAGATCAGTTCTTCGTGACATCTGCGGCAGTTCTGATCTACCACATCCTTACCGGCCTGTTGAATAAAAATAACCTGGGGCTCAAGTCTGAATGTAAACATCGTGGAATGTCGTAAGCCGTCTTTGGCTTTAAAAAAGTAATGATTCGCAATGTTGTTGTGCGGTACATGACAATCGTTGCAGTTGGTCCACTCCCTGTGAGAACTGTGGCTCCAGGTGGCATATTGAGGAGCCATAATGTGACAATTTACACATGTGGAGGGCTCATCTGAAAGGTAGGAGGGAGCTTTGGAAATATGAATCACAAAAGCGCCCAGTCCTGCAAATATCCCAAGCATAATGATAACAGGGAATCTCCATTGGTCAGGAGGAATAAACCATCGAATGAATTTGAATTGCTTCATAGTCCGGTTGTTAATGTTTGTTTTTAGGATTCAGGCAATGAATTACCTCTTTTTTTCTGTATTAAAATTACAAAAAACACATGCTGATTTTAAATATTTTTTACATTTTTTTGGTAATTTGTAATTAGTCTTAATTATTGGTCATAATTTCACTTGACATCCTCCACCATCCTTTTTAATTTGCAACATCATTAGTCGGGAAAGGGCCCCCGACAAAAATCTTAACATCTAATCCAAAGAATTATCATGACACGATTTACCAACTCCGTGGTGCTATCAGGCACGCAATCCATTCTGACAACAGATTACCCAACTGCTACCTCTCCATAAAGTATTTTCCACAGTACTATTTAAAGTCCGTCTATAAACTAAGTAAAGTTTCTCAAGTTCGCTATGTCTGTTCAGAAGGTTCCATCTACAAAGCCTGCCCCGATTTTTCTTCAGGGGCTTTGCCATTAGTGGAAATGCGTAGTCCCGAAGTAGCTTTTGTAAGGTTTTTGAACAAAAAACATACAAAAAGTACAATCGGGATGAGCAATTTTCGGGTAAGCGTAACACAGTAAATGGTACTTTATGGGCGAACACTATTTAATCAATTATTCAATTCATTTACCCAAAACCTTTATCATTATGGCAGGAAAACCAATTGCTACCATCGGTAGTATGCACGTTTGTCCGATGTGCTCAGGCATTGTTCCTCATGTGGGGGGCCCGGTTACAGGCCCCGGAATGCCCGGGGTCACGATTAACGGACAACCCATTGCTGTAATGGGCGATATGTGTACTTGTGCCGGGCCGCCCGACATGATCGCTCAGGGTTGTCCGGGTGTCACTATAAATGGAAAACCAATTGCAACTGTTGGGAGCATGACAGCACATGGAGGACAGATAGTCCAGGGGATTCCCGGTGCAACCATTAGTCCAAGCAAACCTACTCCGAACAAAACGATGCCTCTTAAAGAAATTCCTTTCCCCAAAATCACCATCAAAGATCGCGTAGGCGCCGCAATGAAAGGAAAGAGTAAGTACTTAAACGAGGCAAAGAAAAACCAGGAGCAGATAAAGAAAGAGGCTGAGGAGCAGGAGAAAGAACCCCTGATTTACAATCTCCAATGGCTCAAAAACACCAATGAGACAACCAAAAGTAAAGCCGAACAAAAACTTACCCTGAGTGCTTCTGTCAAAGGGATTAACGATGGCAGCAAAATCACCTTCACGATATTTAAGGAATCAGAAGACCCCAAAGCTGATGATACCGAATTGGACAAGATCACTGCAAGCGTGAAGGATAACATCGTAACTGCCGACTGGGATGTGAATGAAGCCTTATTTGAATCTGAAAGCAAAGAATCCGGGTCATCCAAAGAAAAACTATTGAGTAAACTTTATTTTACTGCCGACCATGACCAATAAGCCCAAAAGTAACCTGTGTGATATTTTTGAAGATTGCATTACCATACATCCTTTCAGGTATGGATTAAATCGAACCGACGACTATACGGGATTTCCCAAAATCAAGTTCCCGGTGCCCGAAACTCATTTCAGCGTTCAGTTTCCCGATTATTCTTTTTTGCCATCGGTTAATGTAGATAATGAGAAATCCTCAGACCCGGATAATAAAGAAAATGACAAAAACGGTAATAAATTCTCGTTTTATGACTCGGAAGAACAGGTCGCTGCTCCCCATTCTACACGAGTGCAGAAGTCTGTGTCAGACGATGCCAAAACCTTTCCTTCAGGGTATAAATACAGCTACGGGGCTACCCCGTTACATGAGGGCTGGCTCTATATGTATAACGAAACCGATGATTCGGTAAAGGAGTATCAGGTAGCTGCATCCAATGGCAATCCCTTGTTCAGGCTTTGCAGGCACAACGACATAGAAAAATCCGCTCTGCGGCTGCCCGATTTCGGAACAATTTGGACCAAAGGTGTAAATGTGGACAAAGACGCAGTGATTTACATGGAATTTTCTCATATACAATGGGATCCTGACATCATTGACAAGGTGTTAAAGAATCAGTCGATGCGTACTGAAAACATCCAAAAAATTGATGTTAATGACTGGGTTGCAGGGAATGCGCAGGATGGCGTTTTTGATTATGAAACAGCCAAATCGCTCTATATTCCTAATCCTTCGGATACGGTGGGGTTTGATTTCCACTACGGCGATTGTCAGGAAGACGACAGCGAGGTTTTTGCCTGCATTCACGATCGTGTAGGAGCCGCAAACGATTTGTGCAATGAAATTACCCGTCTGGAATTGTTGCAGGAGAGTTTGATTGCTTCGGTGCGCACGGGTGTGTCTGCTGACCTGGCACTGGAAACGCTTCTGAAAAACCCTGAAGCTGAAATTGATAATTTGCCACAGGCCGAAGGTGTAACGGCACCGAAAAAGAGCTTTGAGCATCAGTATATGATAGCCCAAAGTACTTACAGGGCTTTGTTTGCTGAACTGAAAAACCTGAATGAGGAACGTGACTACAGCAGCAGAAAACGGGACGAGATAGAAGATCAGGCCAAAAAGGTGAACCGCGAAGCGGTGGAGAAAATCCTACAAATAAAAAAGCGCCGGGAAATACGGCATGCCATCAATCAAACCCGGCACAATTTGCACCGCTTCTTAAAAAGCGATTATTATGCTTTTCTGTTTCGGGTAACGGGTGTGGATTATGCCGAAAAATTGAACGATTCAAAAAATGTGTTTTTGTTTCATGACAGCTGCCTCTCGAAAGATCCGAGATGCCGCGATGCCGATATTGTTACCCGATACGATGCGCCCCTGAATTTTGATACGTATTATTCTGAAAAACTGGGCGAGGAAAAATCGCCTTTTGCCAAAATAATGCGCAGTCCTGTTAACATGGATTATGTCAAACCTGAAGAGGCCGAGGAGACGTTGCTGGGGATGGTTGAAACCTATATTAACGTGGGACAAAAAGCTGCCGATTTCACATCAAAAGCTGCCGACCTCCTTAGTGGCAGGGAAGCGGCAAATATTCTCTCCGATTTCCTCAACAGTGCAAAATTTACCGAAGTTGAGTTTGAAGTGCAAGAGGAGACAATTTTAGATGTGATTAAGTATGCGGAAGAGGTCATGCTGGAGACAATGAGTGAGAGACAAACTGATATCCCAAAAAGTCTTTTATCCAAAGCCATCCAAAACAAAATGAGTGGCGATGGCAGAGGCAAGGTGCCCACCATAAAGGTAAAGCTGAAGACCGGAAACACCACGGCCAGGAAGGTGGCTGTTTTTTTTGAATCTAAAGGTTTTAAGCGACTGGGAGCCGGACTGGCTGTTTTTAACCTGGCACGAGCTCTGAATCCCTCCGATGACGATAGTGGTTTACAGGATGCCCTAGCTGTGGGGGCCGCCACTTTTTCTCTAATCCAAAATATTGGCGAGTATGCGGCTTTGCGCAGGAACTCTGTTAAAATCCTGGGCAAACGCGTTTTAATGAAGGGCATTATCAGAGGTGCCGGCATTATAGCCGATGGATTGACCATTGTCGGGTGCCTGTTGGATGCTTCGGATGCCTTCAGACGCAATAATGCTGAAGCAGCAGTAGCTTACGTTGGCGCAGCCGCTTCTGCAACCGCTTCGTTGATACTCGTGACAAAGGGTGGCACCGTTTTTCTCTCCACAGCAGGAGCGGGAACCACGGCTGCCGCAGCACTGGCATCCATAGAATTTGTAATTCTAACCATTCTGCTTGCTCTGTTGACCGCAGGAATGCTTTATTTAGCTGCATATTTAACCCACTCGCCCCTTGAAGAATTTTATAGAAATTACATCTTTAATCAAAAGGGGTTAAAGAAACTTTTGTCCAAAAACCAGGATGCAGATATTATTGCATTAATGCAGTTAATACATCTTAAACGAGAAGATATAATTGACGATTATTTTGGGCAATGGAGAGATTATGAAAACATCCTTCTGGAGTTTGAAAGCTTGTATCCTGCAGTTTTGGTGGAGTCGCCTCAAATTGTTCAGTCAGAAAAAAGAATGAAACTTTCCTGGTGGCAACAAGCCTTTATGGGGCTTACAACTCCCGAATCACCGGCTTACTTCATCGAAGAAAAAGCAGATACCATTACCTTTAACTGCCATCTTTTGCAGATAACCCCCAATATGGACATCGATTTCGGGTTGTTGTCCTATTCTTCTGAAGAAGGTAAGATGGTAGCGTTTGGGGAGGAGTTGAGAGATGCGGAGATAGACCGAAATTCCTTGCGAATTTCTATTGTATATAATATTAAAATAATCAACAAGTCGCTTTTTTACAATGATGGCTTCTTTTATATCCGTATTTTATTGGACGCTCTAAAGAACAGTTACTGGCCCAGGGAACATGAAAAAGAACCCCGTTATTTTTTCTTCAATGTTGGCCTTAAAGGCACGAAACCATTAATATACCTGTTTAACACGACCTTAACGAGAAATCAGGATGGAGACTATCTTGATTATGAAACAAAAAAGAATCAGTGGATTATGTCAATTGATGAATTTAAATCTCTTGCCCGTATCAAGGAAGAAAAAACCATTACCAAAACCAATAACCATGTGTTCTATGTTGATTAAAAAAATAGTATTCATCATAATTTGTATTGCTTCATTTGTAGCCTGCAATATTGAGCCCGGCAAGCGCGAAACTTCTGATTCCAAAACCGTATCACAACTTGATACGGTTTGGAAAGAAGTGGTTCCGTTTAAAGAGAAGCATGACATTTTAGATACCGATACCGTACTGATAGGTATCTGCGATACAGTGATGCAAAAATACAATGCCAGTCTTGAACGGTTGGATGGAATTATCAATAGTATAGCACAAAAGGTTAAGCACTATGATAAACAACCTTTTTATTGGGTGGAGTTAGACAAAAATGGTTCCTGCAGGGTTCTTTTAGAACTAAATAGAATTCCATTAGCTTATGCATACACTAAAAACCGTCCGGAATATCGTATAGATTATTTAAATCCATATATAGAAAAAAGTGGGAAACAACATCTTAAAGTCAGAGTATATAGTCCAATCAGACCTCAATTTAGTTCTGGGACTTATAAAATCAAACTCCGCATTGGCTACGGTGCCGACAAGCGCAAATCAGATGCCGCCCCGGAGCATTTAACCGAAATAATCACGCTTCCGGAATATGTTCTGGACAACGGCACGCAATATTGGGATACCACCATTACTTTTCAGGCGCAGGTGCCGTGGGACCACTCACACCGGTTAGAAAATGCCGTGGATTTACGTACCCTGCCCGATTTGGAAGAAAGGGTGCTGAGGAAATATGAGCAAATCAGGCAATACTTTGTTAATTGTGATATAGCAGGAAAAATAGAATCGTCAGAAATCAAATCATCCTATTATTATGGATCATTGTATAAAACTAGCCTAAATGATATTAAACAAGACATACTGACAAGTTTATTATCATTCAACCCAAGTTTCTCTAAAAAACAAGTTTTTCCTATAGAAAATTACGAATTAGCATTGTATAGAGACAGTAAAATCGCATTATTAAGAGGCATTTTTGATAAAAGTGCCGTGATAAAATTGACAGAATATGATCCGGAGGTTTATCCTGAACCATACGAAGTAAAATGGCATGTATTTCTTTATCTTCCCGAAGGAGAAACAGAGTTACAGGTCTATTGATTTAATTATTTAAACGTTCGGGATAAGCCTATTAAAAGCGGCCGATCTTTTATTAGTGTTTGTCTATAAAGTCCGACTTCTGTGTTGTTGCTCAAAGTATAAATCCTCATTATAGCTGTTTAACACGATCTTAACGAGAAACCAGGATGGAGACTATCTTGATTATGAAACCAAAAAGAATCAGTGGATTATGTCCATTGATGAATTTAAATCTCTTGCCAGTATCAAGGAAGAAAAAACCATTACCAAAACCAATAACAAGGTATTTTCTCTGTAATATCTATGTGTTATATTCTAAGGCCTCAGTAGAATTATTAGATAAACAATGGTCCCTCAGGAAGGCTTAAAAGTAGTAATCATGAAATATAAATTTTTTAATCGCCCTTTCCTTAAAAAAAAACGGGCGATTGATGAACCGCCCGTTTAGTGTCAGAAACTAACCCTTTCCCTTATGTTTTAAGCCATCATCTCAGCCATATCTTGTTCCACGGTGGAGATGCTTCCGATTCCAAACTGCTCTACCAGAACTTTTGCCACATTGGGCGAAAGGAATGCAGGCAGCGTTGGTCCCAGATGGATGTTCTTTACGCCTAAAGAGAGCAGTGCCAGCAATACAATTACAGCTTTTTGCTCATACCAGGCAATGTTATACACAATGGGCAACTCATTGATATCCTCAAGACCAAATACCTCTTTTAGCTTCAATGCAATGACTGCCAGTGAGTAGGAGTCGTTACATTGACCAGCATCCAGAATTCTTGGAATTCCGCCGATATCGCCCAGTTTTAGCTTATTGTAACGGTATTTGGCACAACCGGCTGTGAGAATTACTGAATCTTCCGGTAGCTCCTGGGCAAAATCTGTATAGTAGCTGCGTGAACTTACGCGTCCGTCGCATCCGGCCATTACCACAAACTTTTTGATGGCTCCTGATTTTACTGCATCCACCACTTTATCGGCCAATGCCATTACCTGATTGTGTGCAAAACCGCCAACGATTTCACCTGTCTCAATTTCAGTGGGAGCCTGACACTTTCGTGCATGCTCAATGAGTACTGAAAAGTCTTTGGGTTGGCCGTCTTTCCGCTCGGGAATATGTGTACATCCGTCAAATCCAGCAGCACCTGTGGTGTAAACACGCTCTTTGTAGCTCTCTTTTGGCGGAACCAGGCAGTTGGTGGTTAACAGTACCGGACCGTTGAAGCTTTCAAATTCTTTGGTTTGTGCCCACCAGGAATTTCCGTAGTTCCCAATGAAGTGTTTGTATTTTTTGAATGCCGGGTAATAATTGGCCGGAAGCATTTCACTGTGCGTATAGATATCGATGCCTGTTCCTTCAGTCTGTTTCAACAGCTCTTCGAAGTCTTTCAGGTCGTGCCCGCTTACCAGGATTCCCGGATTTTTGCCAACCCCCAGATTCACGGAGGTAATTTCGGGGTGACCATAGCTCTCTGTATTGGCTTTGTCGAGCAGAGACATTACTTCCACTCCATATTTCCCACATTCCAGAACCAGCGGCAGCAGTTCATCCACCTCCAGCGTTTCATCAACTGTGGCAACAAGTCCTTTTTTCATGAAAGCATTTACCTCTGCATTGTGGTAACCCAGATTGTGGGCATGCTCTGCATACGCTGCGATACCCTTCATTCCGTAAGTAAGTAACTCCTTGAGGGAACGAATGTCCTCATTTTTGTGACTAAGTACGCCAACGCTGGTGCTTTTTTCTTCCATGGCCTCTTCAGAGTCAGTTCTCCAGATGGCACATTCGGGAGTATTTTCAGGAGTTTTCCCCAGTTTTTCGGCCAATGAATCCTGTACTTCGAAGCCCTTTTTGATTTGAGCAATAATCTTGTTGCGATCGAAGTTGGCATTGGTGATGGTTATAAACATAGAGTCTATAATGTACTTTTCAGCTACAGGATTGATGATTCCTGCTTCATCGGCTTTCTGGCTCCACCACGCTACCCCTTTAGTCACAAAGAGAAGAAGGTCCTGAAGATTGGCTACATCAGATGTTTTTCCGCATACACCTTTGATTTCGCATCCTGTTCCTTTGGATGCTTCCTGACATTGATAACAAAACATGCTCATGATAAGTAAGTTTATAGTGATTAGTATTTTAGTCAGTAGCCAGTTGATTAATTACAAAAAATAACTGATTACTGATAAACTATTCATTGGTAATTGATAACTGATCATTGATTCACACCCATTCTTCTTTAATCACATCTCCCTCTACCGATACAACCATCATTTTGATGGGGACTTTTCGCGATGCCTGAGCTGTTGCTCGTTGTACAATCTGGAGTAAACCTCCGCAGCAGGGCACTTCCATCATGACCACAGTGAGTGTGTTAATCTGTGCCTCATTGATGAGTCTGGTAATTTTGTCCATATAAACATCCATTCCCTGATCAAGTTTGGGACAGGCAATGGCCAGGGTTTTTCCTTTAAGCAATTTACTATGAAAATTTCCCATTGCAAAGGCCACACAATCGGCTGCCAAAACCATATCACTTCCTCTGAAATATCCTGCAGCCGGATTGATCAGGTGCATTTGTACCGGCCATTGGCGCAGCTCTGAGGGTGCTTGCTCACCGGAAGGAGTTGCTGCTTGAACCGGTTCCCTGGAAATGGTTCTTGATTGTGAACCTGGGCATCCGGGAGCTTTTTGTTGTTGCATCATACCAATTTTCGGTCGGTGCATTTCACGGATCACTTCATTCAGGTCGAAGGGGAGGGCGGGTTTGTTGGCTCTCATATATTCCACTGCCTCTTTCATGTATTCTGTTTCGTTGTGATCTCTTAAGTGCTTCAGGTGCGCCACAACCGTATTTTTTCCTTTAGGGATGATCAGTTGGATGGCTTTTACTTCATCGTAAGGCTCTGCTTCACGCTTCTCGATTGTGATGGCTCCCTGCGGACAGTGACCGATACAGGCACCTAATCCATCGCACAAAAGATCACTTACCAGGCGGGCTTTTCCATCGATCATTTGCAAAGCTCCCTCGTGGCAGTTGGGGATGCAATTTCCACAACCGTCGCACAACTCCTCATCTATTTTTACAACTTCTCTGATCATATTTTTTGTCTGTTATTTCTGTTTTCTGATGCAAATAAAAGGACATTCCCATCCTTTGTTTGTAACATTTGTTACATTTGGGTGTTTTTTTGTATATTTTTCTTGTTTTTACAAAGGGGTGTTGGCTTTGTTGTCCGGTCATTGTTTGTTATCCCTGGAATCCCCTGGAATAAATTCCAGGATTATAAGATGGGTCGCTCCTATGGAGCTTTAACGTCATAGGCATGATACCTGCTGACTTCGGGGATTTCAATACCCGGGCTTTGAAGATTCATTTTGTTGTTCAGGGGTGTTGCTCAGATTTTTTCAACTATTTTCTAAAAACTAAAAACTATTCACTAATAATGTACCAGTTACTATCCAGGTCGCCTCTTTTTTCAGGATTAACAGAAGAGGAAATAAAAAAAATATTTTCACGCATTGTATATCAGGTTCGCAGTTATGCCAAAGGAGAGCTTATTGCCTCGGCGGGAGATGAGTGTCGGTCGCTGCAAATAGTATTCAAAGGCAATACGAAAGGGGAAATGATAGATTACTCTGGACGGGTGTTGAAGATTGAAGATATTCCGCCACCAAGACCGCTGGCAGTGGCATTTCTGTTTGGACAAAACAACCGTTTTCCTGTTACGGTAAGTGCTACGGAATATACTGAACTCATCGTTATTCCCAGGCAATCAGTCGTGACACTTATGCAGACAAGTGAGGTGTTTTTGACTAATTTCCTGAATGCAGTATCAAACCGGGCCCAGTTTATTTCCGGAAAGTTGCGTTTCCTCTCTTTTAAAACTCTTAAAGGTAAGTTGGCCCATTACCTAATGGAGCTGGATCGCAATCAGCAGCAAAACGGCAAAATCAACATTCCCCGTAGTCAGGAAGAACTGGCAGAACTCTTTGGGGTTGCCCGTCCCTCGCTAAGCCGCACCCTAAGAGAGCTTCACCATCGTGGAATTATCGACGCCAATGGACGGACGGTGACAATCATAAACCGTGAGGCATTGTTGGAGGATAGTGAATGAAAAAGGAGAGATTACTTCCAACAGTGATTCCCGTGAACTTCAAAGTAATCTCCAAAAGCACAGCTTGCTATAAATCCAGGTCTTCAAAAACTGCGATGGTTTGCCCCCCGGCATTTTGAAATTGAAGTGTGTGACCGGTGACAGATAACTCCTTACAATTACTGAGTGCTATGAGGAAAGCTGACTCCAACTCCATTGTGTGGGCACAATACATTTTAGTGGAAGCAATGTTTTCAAAACTTATTTTGTGGTCAGGTTGGATCTGATATTGGCCAAAAAAAGAGTTGCATCCGGCAAATCCGTGAATGCGCTGTTCTTCAGCATCGAAAATGATATGTGGATAGCGGGCTTCCATTTCAGGGAGGCTGTCCAACCCTTCTATTTTTGTTAATATCCATTTTTTGCCCGTCAGTGTCACCATCAAATCATTTTTTAGATAATCTTCCTTTTTCTTAAGGATATAATGTTCTTCCAAAAGCCCCTGGATGCGTTCCTGATCTTTGTTTAGCATTATCAGGGCTGAATCTTCAAATTGGTAAAAGGTTTCGTTGTACCTGTTTTTAAATACCCAGATATTATCTTTATCTCCTTTTGTTATTTTGCCTGACGAGATAAATGGAACACTGTCCCGGTCGATGTAAACCTGTGAAATTTCAAAAGAATTATCCGGGTTGATGGTCAGAGTTGTTTCAATACCGGGACAGTCGGCACAGGGAAGCAATCCTTCATAAACTCCGCTGATACCTTGAATTTTATCAGTGGACGGGTTATCTGAGGTAATTTTCCCTGAGGTTTTGTGTGAGCAACCGGTATATGTTAATGCGACAATAGAGGCAAAAAACAATGTTTTTGAGATTTTCATATTTTTGAGTTTTTTAAAAATAATGGTTTATGCAAACAGGGTTCTGTTTACGAATGTAAGACTTGTAATTTAAAAAAGGTTGCTTTTGGTGGTAATAAATTGTCCGTTAAAAGTTCCTATTTGTGGTTGTCTATAAAGTCCAACGTCTGCGTTGTGGCTCAAAGCCTAAACCCTTAAACACATTGGTATTCTGCGATTTAGATTATTCACACGCCTTGAATTTGAACTTTCTAGTTCAAACACATTAAAAACGCTTAGTATATGGACAGAGACTATTTAGTGCCTGTCCATAAACTAAGCATATTCTGATTTTAGAGCTGTTTCTGGTCAGAAAGTGCCAATTGCTAAGCCTGCCCCGATCCTTCGGGGATGCAAGTGGTACTTTATGGACAGTAACTATTTAATTACTTTAAAACAAATAAACCGGTTAAACGTTTTGTTAACCAATATACAGAGTAAGAAACCGAAAAGAAAGATTCAATGAGCACTTCCCGGTCCGAAACTATTTCCCCGGCGTCTTCACAACGTAATTTCTATGCTTTTCTGTGGCATGCATCCCTGCTGGCCTTTGCAAAGAATTTTATGGATGTGGATACGGTTTTGCCGGCTATGCTGATTGAGTCGGGGGGGACTTCTTTGCATGTGGGAATAATGACTGCAATCTTGTTGGGCGGCACTCGTTTTGCCCAGTTGTTTTTTGCTCCATACATCAGCAATCAGCCATACAAAAAGAAGTTTTTGTTATTAGGCATTAATTTCAGAATACTATCGATCGGAGCTCTGGGAGGAATTATCTTCTTCATGCAGGCAGGAGATGCCAACTGGGTTTTATGGTTGATTTTCTTTTTTATCTCTGTATTTGCTTTGGGTGGCTCTTTTGCCAATGTCAGTTATATGGACATCATCGGTAAATCGTTGCTGGAAGAGAAACGAAAAAGTTTTTTCTCTGCCCGGCAGGTCTTGTCCGGAGCCATTGTACTTGTTTCTGCCTATGTAGCCAAATGGGTTCTGGCATCAGAAAGTTATCCTGTGAATTATGCCTACATGTTCTTGTCCGGTGGATTTTTCCTGTTACTGGCATCCATTGGTTTCTGGTCCATCAGAGAGGAAATTGCCTCCAGATTCCGGATTAAAGGAACTTTCAACTTTTTTTCGGTCATGCGCAGGGAGATGAAAGAGAATAAAAGCCTGGTGCATTTTTTAGGATTTATCAATACGCAGGGAATTTCAGTGTCGTTCCTGCCTTTTGTTGTGCTTTACGGAAAAGATTATCTGAATGCCGGGAGTGCTTCTACGGGTGATTTTTTGTTGTATAAGGTGATCGGCATGGTGGTAGTCAGTCTTCTGGTGGCAGCAGGAGCAAAAAAGATGCGTTACAATTACATGCTTTACGGAAATGTGGTGTTATCTGTTTTGATGGCCGCACTAACGCTGCTTAGTAAGGACTTGTCTTCACTCTATTTTGTATTCCTGATTGGCGGAGTGGTCTTTTCACTTTTCAATATTACCATGAATGGAGTGTTACTCGAAGTATCAGGAAAAGAAAACCGGGCACTTTATGCCGGCATCACCGGTGCCGGAAATATTTTGCCGGTGCTTTTTCCTCTTTTTGGAGGATGGATCATTGATCAGTTGGGGTTCACTACTTTTGTGGGGTTGTTTGTCTTTTTCTCCCTATTGACGGTTTGGTTTATTTATAAAATTGATTGCAAGAAGTAAAGCTCCCTAAATTGGGAACATAGGGGAACCTAAGGAAATATCATTACTGCCGTGGCTTTTACCTTTGAGCAATGGGTGTTATTGCAATCTGGATTTGGAAATTCCACTACTGACTAATTTCCTTTCATCTTATCCTTCAGATATTTAGTTCGAATCGATGTCTTTTGGATGCTCACAGGATGTGTGACAGCTATTTCAAGCCCCCAATCAACCAATCCTTCATAAGTGCCGCGTTTTTCTCCGCGAGTCATGTCCATCAGGGAACAATCTCCGTTAGGGACATCTCCCCACGACCAGGCCAGCCAACCAATTTTGTGCTTTTGACATTCGTTCATAATGGTTTTGTAATCAATCCACTCTTTGCAACCAACACCCATGGGCGCAAATTCCCCTACAATCAGAGGGAGATCCATATCTACCGCTTTTTGCAATCCGTTGATTATTCTGTCGGTAGCACCATCGTCGGCAGGCCACCAGATATGAACAGAGAAAAGCAAATTGGTTTCGGGATCGTGTTTAAGAAGTTCCGGGCCGGTTTCCATAAGAATGTCAATATCCTGTCCCCAACCGGAGGCATCGATGACCAGTGGACACCGAAGCCCGGTTTCACGAATGCGTGAGATAGCCTTTTTATAACCTTTCAGGAATTCAGGCGCTTTCACATCGTGTCCACCACATTCATTAGCGATATTCAACAGCAGGTAAGGTTCATGTTTCCGTAGGACTTTTACAATTTGGGGTTTCACCCAATAATCAACCTGACTTTGTAACTTTTCAAAATCACCTGTAGCTCCGTGAAGTTCAGGCATGGGGAACATTCCATTGTTGATGGCATTCTGAATCACTTTGTCCAGGTTGTCAGCCGTCGCAGTGGAGTCATCTTCATCGCTAAGCCAGACAATACGAACAGTGTTGGCACCCGTTTGAGCAATTTCAGTCATCAGCGTATCGCCCGTAGGATCATCCGACCAGATAAACATTTCATTGACGCCTCGCAATACAACCTGTTCGCCGTTGGCATCAAACAGGTGTCTGCCATTAACAGTCATCCTTGATTCTGAATTGGTGAAATAGAGAATCATGGCAATGGCCAGAAAAATGAGTATGGTGGTGCGTTTTTTCTTCATTGTGCTAACCTGGATTAATGGGAAATGCAAATATCTGTTGTTTTGCCGAAAACAAAAAGAGAGTCCTGCTTCCGGAACGGCTGTCTGCAATCAAACGACTGATGGGTGCAAGATAAAACGACTTTTTTTAAAATAAAATGAAAAGAATGTTCCTGTAATGAGTTGTAATGAATAAAGATTTCCCTAAATCCTCCCTGGTGGGGACTTTGAGTATGCAGGGAGAATCGATGGAAAAGGTGGAAAGGTGGATGGTAGAACCGGTGGAAAAGCAGTCCGCACAGCATTTCATATATGCTTCAGCTTAATAATTTGTTATATGAATATATTTGTAAGTCATTTAAAATGAGTGGTTATAGTTTGGTTTTTTTATGTGTGTTGTAATTTTTTATTAAATAAGAAAATTGATTAAGGCACTGATGATAAGCTCGTTAGCTATATGATAATTGACCTTTCTTCGTGCCTTCTTCGGGGCTTGTTCGGCCTTTGTTCTACTGTTCTCCGATCCTATAGGAGTCGGAGAACAGCCGAACAACAGTCGAACAACAGTCAATGAAGGCCCGATACAGGTACGAAGAAAGGTACGAGCAAGGGCCGTTGACAAAGGAGAGATATTACTCAATCATCGAAACCCCCTTTTCAGTTCTGACTACTTTTTTAATTAGTCCGTTTTCATCATATTCCAGTTTATCGATGCAGACGCTGCGACGAAAAGGACCTCCGTTTTCCAATCCCGCGGTATGGTAAATGAAATAATCGTTCCCTTTAAAGTTGACGATGGCCTGATGGTTGGTTGGAGAGTTAGGAATGGTATCATTAATGACTCCCTGATGTTTCCACGGGCCGGTAATGCTTTTACTGGTGGCATATTCCGTACGTGAAGGATAACCCGCTGCATAACTCATGTAATAAGTGTCTCCGCGTTTATGGACATAAGGAGCTTCGAAGAAGTTGGTCAAACCTTCTACGTTTTGCACTGGTCCATCCAGTTCCATCATGTTACTTTTGAGTTTAACCATACGCACTTCGTTCCACGATCCCCAATAAAAATAGACTTCACCGTCGTCATCAACAAAAACGATCGGATCAATATTCAGCGGAATGGAGTTGGTGGTGGTGTCCATGATCAGTGCTTCGCCTACCGGGTCGTGATAAGGACCTGTGGGATGATCGGCCACCGCAACGCCCATGGCAAAACCTTCATTCACCCGGGTTGCAGGATCTTTATGCACGATGGGTACATACCACCAAAATCTGCCATGGTTTTCTACGATGTCTCCGGCAAAGGCATTGTGTGAACCCCATTCAAAATCATCTACCGATAGCTTGGAACCGTGATTGGTCCAGTTTACCATGTCAGTAGTGGAGAATATGTACCATTTGTTCATCAGAAATCCATCAACTCCTTCTACTTGCTCATCGCTGCCGGTAAACAGATACAAGGTATCGTTGTGAACGAGCACCGACGGATCGGCAGTGAAAGGTTCCTCAAAGAGGGGATTCCCACTGTATTTGACTTCTTCGTTTTCTGAATTCATTGGGCTGGAGTTTCCTGATTTGGTTTGGCAACTGCTGAATACCAAAATCAACAGCAAAAGCGGAAATAGTTTTTTCATATTGTTTTTTTTGAGAATTAGTTTCAATTTTTTCTAATAACGAAATAACGGCTTTCTCAAATAAAACAGGAGGATTATTGGTTATTGCTGGTGGAGTGTGGGAGAGAATTTGAAATAAGACTGTTTTGTCCGAAATGGTAAAAGTTTCTATCTTTGCCCCTCGTTTAAGCTTCAAAAATGGATAGAAAATGTTATTATATAATCGATTAGGGCCTTCGGCGTTGAAAGCAAGATTGCAGGCGGAAAAATTTCATCGTCGCACCGTTTCATTTTACAAGTATGTTAATATTGAAAACCCTCAGGAGTTTCGCGATGAACTCTATATTGCCTGGGATCAGTTGCAATGCTATGGACGGGTGTATGTGGCTCATGAAGGCATTAACGCCCAGATGAGTGTGCCGGAGCATTTTATTGATGCTTTTATCGCATACCTTGAGATTGTTCCGGCGTTGAAGAATGTACCTCTCAAATGGGCTGTGGAGGATGATGGAAAGTCCTTTCTGAAGCTGGTTGTTAAAGTTCGCCCTAAAATTGTGGCTGACGGGCTTAAGGATGAAGTATTCGATGTGACCAATGTGGGAACACGACTTTCTCCCATAGAATTTCACAATCTGGCCCAACAGGAAGGTGTGATTGTGGTGGATATGCGCAACAGCTATGAAAGCGAGGTCGGGCATTTCGAGAGGGCCATCTGTCCTGAAGTAAGAACTTTCCGTGAAGAAGTGGAGTTGGTCGTTGAGCAACTTCAGGAACAGAAAGATAAGAAAATACTGCTCTACTGCACCGGGGGTGTACGCTGCGAAAAGGCCAGTGCCTGGATGCGTCATCATGGCTTTTCGGATGTCAACCAATTGCATGGCGGGGTAATTGCTTACACCCATGAGATTAAAAGGGCCGGATTACCCTCACAATTTATCGGGAAGAATTTTGTCTTTGACGACAGGCTGGGAGAGCGGATTACGGAAGATGTTATCAGCCATTGTCATCAGTGTGGTAAATCGTGCGATACCCACGTGAATTGTGCTTACGACCCTTGTCACAAACTGGTTATTCAGTGCGATGAATGTGCTGAGAAATATGCAGGATGCTGCAGCGAGGAGTGTTTCCGGGAATTTAGCCAATTGAGTCAGAGGGATTCTTTAGGGCAGAGTATGAGTGAGGCTGAGGCTGAGGCTAAGGTTGAGGCTAAGGTTGAGATATAGGTTATTAAAGTTGCAGGACTGTGCTATAGCGGTAACATAGAATTAGTGAAATAAGCGGAACAAGTGGCTGTGCCGGAAGAGAAAAATGAAACCCCAATGTTCTACGCTCGCTCCGGAGTTGATATGGAAGGACAGAGTCTTCTCCTTATATGCCTGATATGGCATAAGTTTTAATTTTCCTTATGTGTTTTAAACAACATGCCGAATACAAAAAATAATTTCTGGAAAACTGCCAAACGCCCGCTGGTGATGCTGGCTCCCATGGAAGATGTCACTGACACAGCCTTTCGGGAATTGGTGCTGCACAACACGCTCCCCGGCCATCTGGATGTGGTATTTACCGAGTTTACCTCTACCGATGGATTATGTCACCCCCAGGGGCGAGAAAATGTGGCACAGCGATTGGTCGTGTCAGAAACAGAACGTCAACTGCTCAAAGAGAAAGGGGTGAAGATAGTTGCACAGATATGGGGAAATAAACCCGAAAAATACCTCGAAGCAGTAAAATACATTGATGAGAATTACGATTTCGACGGGATTGATATTAATATGGGTTGCCCCGTGCGAAACGTTGTTGCCCACGGCAGCTGTTCAGCGCTAATCGACAACGAATCCCTGGCTGCAGAAATAATACAGGCCACCAGTGAAAGCACCTCTCTTCCGGTAAGTGTCAAAACGCGTACAGGCCTCAAAAAGGTAGATACCGAACGCTGGATGGATTTTTTGTTTCGTCAGCCTCTGGATGGTGTTATATTGCATGGCCGCATCCAGAAACAAATGTCGGAAGGGGAAGCCGACTGGAATGAAATTGCCAAAGCCTCAGCCATACGCGATGATTTGGCACCTGATGTTCCGCTCATTGGTAACGGCGATGTCTTTTCGCTGGATGATCTCCATGACCGTTGCAAAAGATACAAAACTGATGGCGTCATGATCGGTCGCGGCATCTTCAGAAATCCCTGGATGTTTCAGTCGGACTTGTCAAACATTGACACCGATCAAAGACTCGATACCCTCCTAAAACATCTTCAACTTTATGAGGCAGCATGGGGCAAAACACGACCTTTTCCGATTCTTAAACGCTTTTTTAAAATATACATCTCCGATTTCAGGGGTGCAGCCGAACTGCGCAAGGAGTTGATGGAAACCAATAGTTTTGAGGAGGCCCGGAGAGTGGTGGAGTTTGCAAAGCGCATGGAGTGCGGGGCATAGAGCATGGAGCAGACCGTCAAATGCAGGTCTCTTGGTTCGGCCGATTTTTTCTGTTGAGAGCGGCAGAGCAGAGGCCAATCCGTTGGAGGTTATATATGTGGAAATCAGGTGCGGCGGATTCTTTCTAAGGAAAGCGGCACAGCCGAAGCCGATCCGCCGTTTCCATAATGTGGCCGATTTTCGACAAGTAAAGCGGCAGGATCGAGGCAATCAGCCTTCTAATGGCGTATGGGTTTCTGCGAGTCTTGAATGGCGGATTGGAGGCCGCCATACCTGTCAATGGTGAATCGGAATCCGCTGTTCGGTGATCGGTTTGAAATCCCACCAACTTCTGCCTTAAAACCTTGTTCACTTTTTCAACTCCGATGAAAACCACATATTCTTCAAATCCTTATGTGTCTTATGTGGTTCAACTCAACCTTCAATGTTAAATTCCCCCGAAAACCCACGAAAATTGCAAAACTTTTAACATCTTTACAGGCCGAAACGGAGAAAAAGATATTTGTGCGAAACTATTCTGAAATAGGATGTTTGACCCTGCTTGGGGTAACACTTACGGTTTATGTAGCTGTAGGTGCGTGTCAGCCCCATGAAGGATGGCCCGATAGTCCGGAGAAAAACATCTCCGCCGAAGAGGTCGTCAAAGCCCTCAGGGAAGGTAATGGGAAACACTATTTTGTGAAAATTTCCAAGTCCTCTGTTTTATCAGGCGATTCCAAAGAAGCTTTGCCTGTTTTTTCTACTGTAAATATTTCTGCTTTGTCAGGCATTTCCGTGCTACCGGAGATTTTACCCGATGCGGTTTTGTTTACATTACCCCAGCGATGTGGTTCGGAGGTGTGGCTGACAGATTTGCAGGATAAAAGGTACCTTAGGCAGAAGCCGGAAACCCGGAATTCTGCTACTTTTCCTTCTCTTGAAATACGGGCTGGACCTTCTGTGGCCTGATTGTTCATTCCCGACACTTTCGGTATCAGTTTTATTGCCTGATTTTTTTGGCACCAATTCTGCAGATAACCGCAAGTGAATTTTCATTTTGTAAAATATTAATTGTTAGAAATATATGTCTGCATTTAATCAGATAATGACCAAGTTGTTTGGCAGTAAGTTTACGCGTGACCAGAAGCTGGTGATGCCTGTTGTCGAACAAATAAAAGCAGTTTCTCCTGAGATAGAGAAGCTCTCCAATGATGAGCTGCGTCAACGCACGTTAGATCTTAAAGCCCGCCTGAACGATAAAGTAAGTGAGGAGCAAAAGCAAATTGATGAGCTTAAAGAGAAAGCGGATACCCAAAAAATGGGCATCAATGAGCGTGAGGATATTTATGACCAGATTGATAAGCTGGAGGACGAAATTACCGAAAAACTCAAAGGTACGCTGGATGAAATTCTTCCCGAAGCATTTGCTGTAGTTAAAGAGACTGCCCGGCGCTTCAAAGAAAACGAAACAGTAACGGTTAATGCTTCTGATTTCGACCGCGACCTGGCTGCGAAATACGATTTTGTAGAGATAGAGGGTGAAAATGCCATTTATCACAATACCTGGCAGGCGGGAGGTAACGAAATCACCTGGGATATGGTGCATTACGACGTGCAGCTCTTTGGTGGTGTGGTCCTTCATCAGGGTAAAATTGCCGAGATGGCTACAGGGGAAGGTAAAACCCTTGTGGCAACCCTGCCGGTGTTTTTGAATGCACTGACCGGAAGAGGCGTACACCTGGTAACGGTGAACGATTACCTGGCCAAACGTGACTCTGAATGGATGGGGCCCATTTTCATGTTCCATGGACTGAGCGTGGATTGTATCGATAAACACCAGCCCAACTCCGAGGCTCGCAGGGCTGCTTACAAAGCAGACATTACCTACGGAACCAACAATGAGTTTGGTTTTGACTATCTGCGTGACAATATGGCTGTTTCGCCCAAAGACCTGGTGCAGCGCAAGCACAACTATGCCATCGTGGATGAGGTGGACTCCGTATTGATTGACGATGCACGTACGCCATTGATTATCTCCGGTCCTGTACCCAACAAAGGGACTGACGAGCTCTTCATGGAGTATCGCCCCAAAGTAGAGAAACTCTTTGAGACACAGCGTGCTTTGGTGACCAAAATACTTGCCGAAGCTAAGCAGAAACTCAAATCTGAGAATTCTAAAGAGCAGGACGAAGGCGCGCTGCTGTTGCTTCGTGCCTACAAAGGACTTCCTAAAAATAAGGCCATCATTAAGTTTCTGAGTGAGCAGGGCATGAAGGCCCGTATGCTCAAAACAGAGAACTTCTACATGCAGGAGAACAACAAGAATATGCATGTGGTGACCGATCCCCTTTATTTTGTGATTGATGAGAAAACCAATTCGGTGGAGATGACCGATCAGGGAATCGATTTGATAACAGGAACCAGTGATGATGCCAGCTTCTTCGTGCTTCCGGATATTGGTTCCGAAGTGGCGACACTTGACAAGGATGACAGCCTGAGTGAAGAAGACAGAGTGGCTAAAAAGGATGAGCTGCTTCAGAATTATGCTGTTAAATCGGAGCGTGTTCACACGGTAAATCAGTTGCTTAAGGCGTATGCCATGTTCGAGAAGGATGTGGAATATGTGGTGATGGACAACAAGGTGAAAATTGTGGATGAGCAGACCGGCCGTATCATGGAGGGGCGTCGCTACTCCGACGGTTTGCACCAGGCTATTGAAGCTAAAGAAAGGGTTAAAGTGGAAGCGTCCACACAGACCTATGCTACCATTACCCTCCAGAATTATTTCAGGATGTATAATAAGCTCGCTGGTATGACCGGTACTGCCGAGACGGAAGCAGGAGAATTCTGGGACATTTACGAACTGGATGTGGTGGTGATTCCCACCAATCGCCCGATTACCCGGAAAGACCATGAAGACCTGGTATATAAAACCACCCGGGAGAAATACAACGCTGTTATCGAGGAGATCTCCGGACTTGTAAAAGCCGGCAGACCGGTACTTGTGGGTACTACCTCAGTGGAAGTCTCGGAGTTGCTCAGCCGGATGCTTAAAATTCGTGGTATCAAGCACAATGTATTGAATGCCAAGCAACACCAGCGGGAAGCCGAGATTGTTGCCGATGCCGGTAAGGAAGGTGTGGTGACCATTGCTACCAACATGGCAGGTCGTGGTACCGATATCAAGCTGTCCAAAGAGGTAAAAGAGGCCGGCGGTTTGGCCATTGTGGGTACCGAGCGTCACGAGTCGCGTCGTGTGGACCGTCAGTTACGTGGTCGTGCCGGTCGTCAGGGGGACCCGGGTTCTTCTCAGTTCTTTGTTTCGCTCGAAGACAATCTGATGCGTCTGTTTGGTTCCGATCGTATTGTGAAATATATGGACCGTATGGGAATCCAGGACGGGGAAGTGATTCAGCACAGTATGATTACCAAGAGTATTGAGCGGGCGCAGAAGAAAGTGGAAGAGAACAACTTTGGTATTCGTAAGCGTCTGCTGGAATATGATGATGTGATGAACTCACAGCGTGAGGTGATTTATACCAAACGTAAGCATGCTCTGTATGGTGAGCGTATTCAGGTGGATATCTCCAATATGATGCTGGATACCTGTGAGGAATTGGTAACCGAATATCAGGGAACCAATGATTTTGAAGGATTCAAAACCGAGTTGATACGTACTTTCTCTACCGATTCTCCCTTCAAACAGGAGGAGTTTATGAAAACCAAGGTGGAAGAGCTTGCAGATAAGTTACATACTAAGGTATGGGACAATTATCAGCGTAAGATGGAGACCATTGCCCGTCAGGCTTATCCTGTAGTCAAAGATGTCTTTGAGAATAAGGGGGAAGTTTATGAAAATATTGTGGTTCCCATTTCTGACGGTCAGCGGGTGTTCCAGATTACCACCAATCTCAAAAAAGCTTACGAGACAGAGGGTGCCGATTTGGCCAAATCATTCTCCAAGGCCATGTTGCTGCTTACCATCGACGAAGCCTGGAAAGAGCACCTTCGGGAGCTTGACGACCTGAAGCAGGCGGTACAAAATGCTTCGTATGAACAAAAAGATCCGCTGTTGATTTATAAGTTTGAGTCGTTTAACCTTTTCAAGACCATGATTGGGGAGAATAACCGCAAGGTGGTTGCTTCACTGGCCAAGGCCCACATTCCCATCAGGGATGCCAGTCAGGTGAAACAGGCCGAAGAGCGCAAACGCAGCGATCTGGGGCGTTTGAAAATGCAGAAAGATGAAATGCCGGGAGTGGGAGCACCCGGTGTGGCGTCGAGAGGCGGGCAGCCCGGAGAAGCACCAAAAGAAAAGCCCAAGGCAGAGCCTGTACGTGTGGAAAAGAAGGTTGGACGTAACGATCCCTGTCCTTGCGGAAGTGGTAAGAAATACAAACAATGTCACGGAAAATAACGATTTATGTTTTTACTGAATTATATTAGCTGGAACCCCGATCCGGAGATTTTCTCTCTGGGGCCGTTGACCGTTCGTTATTACGGACTGCTTTTTGCCCTGGCTTTTTTATCGGGTTACTACATCATTGAGCGGATGTTTAAACGGGAAGAACTTCCCGAAAAATGGCTCGATAAACTCTTTATTTATGTGGTGGTAGCCACCGTTATCGGAGCCCGCCTGGGGCATGTCTTTTTCTACGGATGGGATTATTACTCGCAGCATCCGGGAGAGATTCTGGCCATCTGGCATGGCGGGCTGGCAAGTCACGGCGGGGCCATCGGAATATTGGTAGCCATCTATTACTATTCCAAAAAAGTTTCCAAAAAACCGATGCTTTGGATTCTTGATCGTCTGGTGGTACCGGTTGCTTTGGCGGCAGTCTTTATCAGACTGGGCAATCTTATGAATTCCGAAATTGTGGGTCGGGTTACTGATGTACCCTGGGCTTTTTGGTTCCAGCGAGTTGACGGCCAGGAAATAGTTACGCTTAGGCATCCAACTCAAATATATGAAGCTCTTGCGTATCTTGGTACATTTGTCTATTTGATGTTCTTGTATTGGAAAACCAATGCAAGACTACGTCAGGGGCTTCTCTTCGGCGTTTTTCTGATAGGTGTTTTTGCTTCACGTTTTATCATTGAATTTGTGAAGGCTGATCAGGAGGCTTTTGAAGCAGGAATGGCCATCAATATGGGACAAATTCTGAGTATTCCCTTTGTGATTGCCGGCTTGTACTATGTGCAAAAAGCCATCAAACGAGGACCGGTGCAGAAACAATGATTCGTACATCGTCTTTGCAAGATAACACCAACTACTTCGTTATTCTCGTTTTTGAAACAGTCATTTACGAAAAGTAAACTCCTTGTTTTCAAAAACTTCGAAAGCCTCGTATTTGGCGCTTTCTTATCAAAGACTGAATAACCTTAGTTTTCTTGCAAACGCTATATATCATTAAAAACAACGATGGCGGCTGATTTTCAGTCGCCATTGTTGTTTTAGAAAATTGCCATTCCGATTCTCACCGAAAACCGGTTGTATTTTATTTTTCTTTCCAGCTCTCTGTATATCCAGTGCTCCTGCACATGCCCGGATACCTGATAATGATAGCCCGCAGAGATAAACAGTTTGCTGTTTCCTTTCATAGGGAATACATATCCCAAATGAGAATTTGTGAAAAATCCACCGTTGGTTTCCAAAATTTCTGCGTATTCCAGGCTTGCATCTTCAAGAGGAAATGAATGCCCCAATGCGCCCTGCAGGAAAAATCCGCCATTGTTTTTTGATGAGAGAAAGTATTTGATATCAGGGCCAACGGGCAAAAGAGTTACATCAAACCATTCTACTCCCGTGGTTAATCCAACCGCCCAGTGATTACCCAGTTTAAGTGCCGGTGCAATCCGAAATGAACTTATACTTCCTTTTTCATCCCCGGATGAGCCAATAAACTGACCGAAAGAGGTGAAAATGGCATATTCTTTCTGATCTTCATTAACTGTTATTTCTTTTTCCTGAGCCTGACTGCAAAAAGTCGATATCAGCAGCAAAATGGTAATTGTTGTTTTCATTTCTTTGGGTTTTCAGTAAAGATGGGTTTTTTTCTTTTTAGTTGCGTAGGTGAATTAGTTCTAATGAATTAACATTTTGAATATGCTGGCTTGCTTGAAAGGACTGACCTTGACAGGTAAGCCTAAAAACAAGGTTTTTTTATCGTAAAATCGTCTCTGTTTGAATCTCGAGCGCGTAGCAAGCGAGATGAGTTTTGACGATTACGATAAAAGAACTGTAGTTTTTAGAGCGAAAGCTGGCACAGTCTTGATCTTCTTTGCCTACTTTCTTGTATCAAGACAAGAAAGTAGGTCAGGGTCTAAGGGATGAAATCCCTTTTGGGAAATATTTAGTACACTATTGTCACGTAAGTAAAATTATTGAACGCAACCTTTTACGCATATATGCATCTGATAAACAATGGTATTTACGAAAAATCTATTCTTATACTAAAAACCCAAAAATCAAACAACATGAAAAAAGTTTCCATTCTTCTACTGACATTGGTTCTTATAGCCGGCTTCTCTTCCTGTAGTGACCGGATTGAAGAAACCTACACGGTGAATACCCCTGAGTACCTCAGTTATGAGGATTTGCGCTCTTCTTTTGCGCTAAAAAGTGCGGAAGCCATCCGTCAACCCGGAAAATTTTATTTTAAAGACGATTTTATCTTTATCAACGAATACCAGAAAGGCATCCACGTGGTTAACAATGCCGATCCCTCCAATCCTGAAGTTTTATCGTTTATTGAGATACCGGGGAATGTGGATATGGCAATTAAAGGAGATAAACTTTATGCCGACAGTTACATTGATCTGCTGACCATTGACATTAGCGATATGAACAATATTATGGAGGTGGATCGCGATACTAATGTTTTTCCATACATCATTCCTGAATATGAAGTGGGGATACTTGACGACATAGATCAAGCCCGGGGAGTGGTTACCGGGTATAAAGTGACCGAGAAAACAGAAGATGTGTCCGGTGATAGTGATGAATATCGACATTTTCCCCGCTGGGAGTCTTCATTTTTTCTGATGGATGGTGCACTGGCAAGCAACGTCAGTAATACCGGAACAGGGCAGGGAGGCTCCATGGCCCGTTTTACGGTATATGGTGATTACTTGTATGCCATCGATAAGGCCTCTTTGAATTTGTTTGATGTGTCGGATGCCGCCAATCCTGAATACAGTAAGCGGATTCCTGTAAGCTGGGAAATAGAGACCCTGTTTCCATACAATCAGATGCTGTTTATCGGAGCACGTTCGGGGATGTTTGTTTACAGTCTTCAGGATCCCTCCAGTCCTCAGTTTATTTCCCAATTTAGACATGCCTCAGCCTGTGATCCGGTAGTAGTAGAGGGGGATTATGCGTATGTTACGCTTCGGGGAGGAAATCTCTGCGGAGCCATCGAAAGTCAACTGGAGGTCATCGATATTTCCGTCATTGAATATCCTGAGTTACTGGAGACTTACCCAATGACAGAACCTTATGGGCTGGGGATTGAAAATGAGGTGCTATTTGTTTGTGACGGAAAAGCGGGCCTCAAAATTTATCATGCCAATGATCCTTATGCCATTGATGAGAATTTGATTGCCCATTACAAGGATATTGATGCCTATGACGTGATTCCCCTGGGGGAAGTTCTTTTGGTGATAGGTAAGGATGGACTGTATCAGTACGATTACTCTTCGCTGGAAGATATTCAAAGACTGAGTTATTTACCTGTTTATGATAATTAGTTGTGAGAGGGCCTGAGTTTATGTTGCAGAGCGGAGACTGAAAGTTAAAGAGAGGAATTTTGATGAAGAATAGGCTGTGGAGTTGCGACCGGATTGTCTCGTTTTTCGGTCAAAGGTTCACAGCTTTTTATTTGTGAAGTTATTGCTTTTCTATTCTTCTTTTATGACTCTACGTCTTACTCCTTATGGACAGAAGGAGCCTGAAGGGCTCACATATTTATGACTGTTTTCAATTTGAAAATGACCGACGCTGAAGGTGTCGAATGTAAAATACGAAATACTTTTTCTTATTGAACACCGGCCAAAACCCTATAATGCTTTTTGAGATATTTGATAATTAATTGTTTGTATAAGCGACGGCATTAAGTGCAAGAATCTCATAATAAAACTTTACGTCATTGCGTTTGTGTTTTTTTTAACGGAATATTGACCAGTTTCCCGGTTTGTTTTTAAGCCCTGTAAAAACTAAGTTTGCAGCTTCTTAAAAATAAACCGATGCAAACACATACACTGCTGTTCTTTATTATTATTGCTATTCTTCTTCTGGATGCCGTGTGGGGTTGGATCCTGGAAGAATTGAACCGCAAAAGCTGGACGGATAAGGTTCCTGAGCGATTATCAGACGTCTATCCCCAGGAGAAATTTGAAAAACAGAAGCAATACCGGAAAGTGAATCACCGGTTCGGAAAGATAAGCTCCACTTTTAGTTTGTTAGTGTTGCTGGTTTTTTTGTGGTTTCATGGATTTGCCCGGGTAGATGAATTGGTGCAACAGTTGACAACACATTGGTTGTGGCGTCCTTTGTTCTTTTTTGGAGCTATCGGATTGGCCTCTATGGTGATAGGGATCCCTTTTTCTCTTTATCAGACCTTTGTAATTGAGGAAAAGTTCGGATTCAACAAAACCACGCCCAAAATCTTTGTGCTTGATCAGATAAAAGGCATTGTTATAGGGGCCATCATGGGTGGCATATTGTTGGGGCTTGTAATCTGGTTTTATGAGTTTGCCGGACGTTGGTTCTGGCTTTATGCCTGGATAGGACTTTCGGCGTTTATGATTTTCTTCAGTAAGTTTTATACCACCCTTATTTTGCCGCTTTTCAACAAACAGACACCTTTGGAGGAAGGCGAATTGCGCAGTGCCATAGAAAAAATGAGTCAAAAGGCCGGTTTTACCCTGGAGAATGTATTTGTGATGGATGGTTCGAAACGTTCAACCAAAGCCAACGCCTTTTTCAGCGGATTTGGAAAAAATAAAAGGATTGTTCTTTTCGATACCCTGATTAATGATTTGGATACAGATGAAATCGTTGCCGTTCTGGCTCATGAGATCGGCCATTTTCGTTTGAAGCATATTGTTTGGAGTACTGTTTTGGGGCTTTTACAAACCGGGGTTATGCTGTTTCTACTGGGATGGTTTGTCAATGAGCCGGCCCTGTCAGAAGCTTTAGGTGCATCAAAACCTGTTTTTCATATTGGCCTGATAGGTTTTGGTATTTTGTATAGCCCGGTGAGCAGTTTGTCAGGATTGGGAATGACCATTTTTTCTCGCCGCAATGAATACCAGGCCGATGCTTTTGCAGCAAAATATGCAGAACCGGAAGCCTTGCAAACCGCCCTGAAAAAGATTTCAGCCAATGCCCTTAGTAATCCCACACCACATCCCTGGTATGTTTTCTTTAATTATTCGCATCCGCCATTGCTGAAACGTCTTGAAGCACTGGATAAGTAGATCCTGAGATAAGGGACTATGGATTTCAATGATAAAAAATAAAACGACAAAATATATCTGACATTTTTCCCTTTATTGAAAATATTTATCAGTTAGAATATAATAATTGCTTCATTTACTTTGCAATACATGCGGTTTTGCGGTGTCTTGTGGTGTGTTAGTTTTAAAATATTATCCATGAGAATATTAAAATAGAAACTAATTAGTTACATTTACAGGTGAATTATGAGAACCCTTGAACCCTATGAAGACTACTTTTGGCATTTTTACAACTCACTTTCTGCAAAAGAAAAAGTTGATTATGTGTTGCAAATTGTAATATCAGTAGAACGAATCTCTACAAAGTTTTTTTAACACCTTGATGATGGCATTTATGAAATCAGAATTGAGGCAGGAAGCAATATCTACCGCATTTTTTCTTTTTTTGATGACAATAAATTGGTGATTCTATTGCATGGTTTTCAAAAGAAAACACAAAAAACACCAAGAAAAGAAATTGCTCAGGCAAAAAAATTAAGAAGGATGTATTATGACAACAAAGAATCCCAAAACAATAAATGAACTCTTTGACCAAAAGTACGGCGAAGAAGGTACACCGCGTCGTGAAGAATTCAAACAAAAAGCAGAGGCTTTTATGGTTGCAGAGTTGATAAAAGAATCTCGCAAAAAGGCCAATTTAACGCAACAAGAACTGGCAGATAAACTGAATGTAAAAAGAACATACATCTCAAAAATAGAGAGGGCTTCTAGTGATATAAGAATTTCAACTTTGCGAAAAATTATTGAAAAAGGATTAGGAGGGAAGCTTCATGTAAGTGTGGAACTTTAACCTTCCAAAACCATAAATGGGATCAGGGTTTAAAGGATGAAATCCCTTTTGGGCAAATATATTGAAATCAAAGAGAATAAAGCCGGAAAAAAACAACCCACATTGCAGGATTTTAATCTCCCTGCAATGTGGGTTTTCTGTTTTTTCAAAAGACCCGGAGCCCTATGCACTTACTGTACAACCTGACGTACAGACTCGAACAACTCTTCATGCGCATTGATCTTTTGATCGTTACCATATACACAATAAATGTCCTGACTCATTACATCTGAAATTAACTGCGCGTAACCGGAAATATCTTCGGCAGTCGTGTTTAGTATGGCGTTGCGCTCCTTCTGCATCTTTTCTTTGGTCTCTTTCTTAAAATAATTGCTCATGGCAATGGTGCCTCTTTGAGACGCAGTTGAAGGATAATCGATGTTGGAAATGGTACCAATGATGTATCGGGTCATTTCTGTACTGTCGGCGTCAAAATTCTGCAGGTATTCTGCACCTGCATCATAATTGTCAAGTGTTTCAGTGAGGTTGGGATCCCGGTAGGAAGCGAACATCAATGTTCCTGTAGGCGAAACTTGTGCCCATCCGCCATAAGCACCACCCATTACTCGAATTTGGGTTTGAAGGTAATCCGTGGAAAGAATCTGGTTAAGAACTTCCATTTTTCCGTCCCATTCATATCCCAGCTTTTTGTAGTCATAGCCTTTGGTCACATACTGCACCAATGAAGAAGACATGAGTCCCTCATTTTTAGGTTCAAGGTTGAATTTCCATTGGTTCAGAGATACTTCACCTTCCGCCAGTTCAGGAACAAAATTATTGAAAGCTTCCTGGTAGGTAGTGAAATTTTCTCCCGAACAAGTGATACCGGCAATAAGATTTTGCTTTTTGATGAGCAATGAGGCCACTTTTTGCAGATTGGCAATGATTTCTTCATTCCTGGAATCAAAATTCTCCGTCAAATCTGTGACAAAATCATAATATGTCAGACCATTAATCATTTCATTGAACATACCTGCATTCTTAAAATAGGAGGTAAGCCGGTTCATTGCTACGCCCACACCGTAATTTTTGGCTTGAGATTCCACCTGTGATTGATGACGAATCAGTAGCTCTTTTAAACGTTCTGTATCATCTATTTTTGTGTGATTGAGAATCTCATCCAATAATTCAAAGAGCTTATCTGTTTTGTCCACCGTAGCTTTTGCAGTGATTCGGAGTTTTGGAATAAGTTTATCATCTGAATCATTTTCCAAATAAGAATTCAGATAAGTATAAAAGCCCCCGGTATGAATGTTCAGTGCATTATCGAGCTCACCAAAGCTGTAGTTTTCAGTATTCATTTTTCCCAGCAACTGACTCAGCAGGTTTGCATAGGGGATGAGTTCCTGTGGAAGTGGTCGTAAATCGAAAAAGAAATTGGCATAGACAATATCGTTGGTGAAGTCCTCATAATGCAACACAGGGATGTCACCTATGCTTTTTTCAGCCACTTCATACCACTGAACATCTGTGCTGATGTCTGATCGTGACAACATGGGGATAGACGCTACTGCTTCGGGGGAATCTTCAGCCTGCTGATACTCTTTCAGCGCTTTGGTTTCCTCAACAAGTTTTTGCAGCTCTTCTTCAGAAAGGCTTGCTTTATACTCAGCGAGCTTTGCTTTTGTCTGTTCTGACATCTCCTTTTCCAATCCGGGCTCAGGCTTGAATACCATCATCAGGGCATGTGGATTGTCGATGAAATAGTCTTGTACAATTTGCTGAAGCATACCATTTTTGATGCCTTCTTTTACTGCGGCCAGCGGTTTTTCGAACTCAATACCGTCGTAGATATCATCAGCGAAAAGAAAACTGTTTTTCAATGAGAAAAGGTAAATCAATCCTTTGTAGGGACTATCGCCCTCTCTGAGTCTGAACTCCATCCGGTTGACGATTCCTTCAATCATCTCTTCTTCAAAACCTTCCTGCGCAACTTTCCGGAGTGTTTCAGATACCACCTCCTGAAATTTTTCCCCATCCTCGGGATTCGCATTCTGAACAATGAACTGGAAGATATTCTGCTTGCTGTCATCCACATAAGCATAAATGTCTTTCCCGATGCCGGCTTCCTGAAGCGCAAGACGCAGTGGAGCTGATTCGTGGTTTACCAGTGCCTCAGAGATAATGTCAAGCGCCATTGTAAGGTCTTGGTCTGTAGTGAGTCCTGCTACATAATAGTATCCCAGAAATGTTTTGTCGCGCGTGTCACTTCCTTCAGGAACACTGTAAGACTCCTCCAGTGTTTTCTTTTCACTAAAAGGCTCCTGGAGGGGAATTTCCAGTTTTTCCTCCTGCTTTTCGTAATTGGAGAGATATTCACTGTTCAGGAACTCCAGTTCCTTGTCCAGATCGGCATCTCCGTAAAGAAAAATAAAACTGTTGGAAGGATGATAATAGGTTTTATGAAAGTTTTTAAAATAATCATAAGTCAACTCGGGAATGGCTTCGGGATGTCCTCCAGAGGAAACACCATACGTATTATCGGGAAACAAAACTTTATAGGTGTGATAACCCATCTGACGTTCGGGATCAGAAAAAGCTCCTTTCATTTCATTGTAAACGACCCCTTTATAGGTGATTTCTCCATCCATGTCGTCAAGTTCGTAGTGCCAGCCTTCCTGTTTGAGGATGCGTGGATCGGAATGCAGTAACGGATTGAATACCGCATCCATATAGACATGCATCAGATTGAAATAATCCTTGTTGTTCATACTGGCGATGGGGTAAGCCGTGTAATCCGGCCAGGTCATGGCATTCAAAAAAGTATTCAATGATCCTTTCCGGAGAATGTCAAAAGGACTTTTGGCCGGAAAATTCTCAGAGCCATTGAGAACGGAATGCTCAATGATATGAGGTGTTCCATAGTCGTTCTGAGGCAATGTCTTAAAAGAAACAGCAAATACCTTGTTGGCATCATCAGCTGCAATTTTCATCAATCGCGCACCGCTTTTCTCGTGTTCGAAATAAAGACAATTGGCATTGACTTCTTCGACAAATCGATTCTCGATTAGTCTGAAGCCGTGATAGACTTCACCTTCTTTGTGGGCAGGGCCATCTGAACATGACCACATTGAAATCATCATGGTGATTGCCACCAAATAAATCATGTGTTTCATTACTGTAAAATTTAATTGTAAAGGTTTAATGGAACTCGTCCCGATTATTCGGGACTCGTTTCATTCGTTTACGGTTTTTAATTAGAAATTTAGATTGAATTCAATTATTAAAAGTACGCATTTTTCTTATTATTTGAGTGTGTTCATTGAAAAGTGAGGATTTTTTATTTGTGAGAACCTATCTTAAAAATGATTGTTTCTTCCTAAATATGCTATTTTCGTAAGTTAAATATCTATCACGATTACCGGAGTAAAACAAGTTTGTTCTTTCCTGTGGTAAGTGATTTATTCAGTTAGTTCTATGTCAAAAAAAGTCATTCTTTTAGCCAATCTGGGATCCCCGGATTCCACTCAAACCTCCGATGTACGAAAATATTTAAGAGAATTCCTGATGGATGAACGGGTTATCGATATTCCCAAAGTCCCCCGATGGTTGTTGGTTAATGGAATTATAGCCCCATTCAGAGCACCCAAAAGCGGGGCAAAGTACAAAAGTATCTGGACTGATGAAGGATCCCCGTTGATTGTACTGACGGAAAAACTGACCCGTAAAGTTCAGGAGCACTCAGGTATGCCCACATATATGTGTATGCGTTATGGCAATCCGACTCCTGAAGCTGCTCTCTCTCAGATCGCTGAAGAACATCCGGATGTGGAAGAAGTGGTCTTATTCCCGTTATATCCTCATTATGCCATGAGTAGCTATGAAACAGCCGTGGAACATGTAAAAAATTCCTGGGAAAAAGGGCCTTGGAAATTTCAACTAAAAGTGATTGCTCCCTACTACAACTATCCGGGATATGTGAAAGCACTGGCTGAAACCATCAAGCCTCACGTCGAAGCGGATTACGACCATTTGCTTTTTAGTTATCATGGGGTTCCCGAGCGGCATATTCTGAAAGGAGATATCACTGGTAACCATTGTCTGAAGAGTGACGACTGCTGTCAGAAGGAATCACCCGCTCATCAGAAATGTTACCGTCATCAGGTTTTTGAGACAACCCGTCTTGTTGCAGAGTATCTTCAAATACCTTCAGAAAAATACAGTGTGTCCTTTCAATCCCGTTTGGGCAGTGATAGATGGCTGGGGCCCGCCACAGCGGATGTGTTGGAAGTTTTTCCAACGCAAGGCATAACGAAGTTGTTGGTTATTACGCCGGCTTTTGTGAGCGATTGTCTCGAAACACTGGAAGAGATAAAGATAGAAGGCCGGGAAACATTTCTGGAAGCAGGAGGGGAGTCTTTTACGGCCATTCCCTGTCTCAATTTGAATGATGAATGGGTGGAAACAATCGTTGAGTTGGTTCGGTAGTATTTCTCAGTTTAGTACCGTTACTCTGACTTCTTCCGGTTGGTCGTTTTCGTCATTAGCCAGCAGCTCTGCCCATTCCCACTGATTGATCTGTGGCAGATTCGATGCTTCCTCATTGTCCTTTTTGTAAAAAGATAGAATATCCTGTAACTCATTGGTGTGACTTTCAATGTGGTCTGCTTCAGAAGTCAGAAATTCAACCATTTGGGCGGTATTTTGGGTTTGCAGATTAAGTTGCTGTATAGCTGCAGCAATATGAGATGTTTCTGTATTCTGTTGTAAAGAGGTGGATGCCATATTATACATTATTTTCTGGTTGTGAGAAATAATCGTATTGATGTTATCCAGGTTTTTAATGGCTTCATCCGAAGATGATTGTCCCTGCTCACTGATGGAATTAAGTTGCCCTGCCACCTCTTTGACTTTTGCTGCAAGTTCCCGCATCGCATTGGCAATGGCGGCAAAACCGTTATTAGTTCCATCACCTCGTTTAGCTTCAATAGAGGCATTCAATGATAAAATGTAGGTCTGTGACGCCAATTCAGAGATGGAGGATGACCTGGAAATAAGAGATTGCATAATATCGATGGCCTGCCGGTTTTGTGAGATATAAGTGTCCATATCTTTTCTTGCCTTTTCCAGTTCAGACGCTGCTGTGCCGGCTTCCGTACTGCTGTTTTCTGTCAGTGACAGCATCTCTTCCACCGAGGCAGATATTTCTTCAGCCGAGGAAGCTTGCGACGTTGTGGTTTCATTTAACTCATTTGATCTGCTCTTCAGGCGTTGTGTCAGGTCGTTGAGAGATTTCCCGATGTTGGTTAATGCCTGCACCATTCTGGTGGCCTGATCCTGGTGTGCCTTCATGGATCTGGTAAGTTTTCCGATTTCATCATTGCGCTCCGATTCCGGGATGGATACCAGAATTCCATCTGATTGTAATTCGGACAGATGCGTAAGTTCAAGCAACGGATCGGATAGTGAGCGACTGATGCGCCAGGCTAAAAGAATGCCAATCAGGAGTGCCAGAGAAATGCTCCACCACCATACATGGGTAGCATTGGATGCGTGTTCGAGATTTAACTGCGCACTGCGTTTGAGGGTGTCTTCTTGTTTGTTAGCCATCTCCATGGTAAGTGACAGCCCTCTTTCGAGAAAATCATGGTTATTAAGTTGACTGTAAATCTGCCAGTTATCCTTAAGTGTGGAGAGTGATTCTTTGCAGATCTCATTTTGGATCAGAATTTCGTTTAGTGCATCCAAGTCGTATTGTTTGGTTGTCATAGGCAAAATGGTTTGTACATTGTTGCTGATGATATCAAAGGCACCGGACAGATCGTTCAACAGAGTGGGGTCATTTCTATAATTGGTTTCTCCGATGGTTATTTTAAGGTTTTCCGCAGCACTTACTATCTCATTCATTAGATTGATCTTATCCACACGGCGCTTAATGATGTAGTCCGCCGATTTTTTGTCCACATCCTTTTTCAGCTTGTTGTATTGCAAATGCAAATAATTATCAGATAGCTTCTGAAGCTTAATTTGTGCTGAATCCAGTTGGGCATAAGATTTTTCTACTTTTCCAGCCGCTACATAAGCTTTTGCACTTTGTTTTCTGAAACCGGAAAGTTCTTTTTCGATGTGCTGCCACTTATTGCTTTGGAGATTATCGGATGCCTCCTGTAGCCGGGAGAGTGTTTTTTCGGCTTGAGAAAGATGATGATTGGCCAGAATGTAATATTTATCCTCCTTAGAGTTGGAAAAGCTTCGAAGATTGAAGATCGCTTGTTGCCAATGATTTTGTAATTGGTAAGTATGACTGAGTGCCGGTATCTTTTCGTTGTAAAGCGATCGGGAGGAGGTGTTGATGGAGAAAAGTCCTGAAAGCAGTAGTGCTCCAAACAGAACCGTGACTAAAAGTATAAGTCCGAAACCTAAAAATAGCTTGTGGCGGATTGTCATTGATTGCCAGTTCATAAGTGTTTTGAGTTTAATGGTTTGACATCAAAAATAAACTCTTTGGCCCCATTGGATGTTAAATAGATATTATGAAATTGTTTTAATTTTATTTTTGACGATTATCTACGAAATTTCATTTTTTTGCTAACCATTAGAATTTGTTTTATTTATGAGCGTATTAATTGATCAGCAATCCAGGGTGATTGTTCAGGGTTTTACAGGAAAAGAGGGAACTTTTCATGCTGAACAAATGATAGATTATGGAACCAATGTTGTGGGAGGTGTTACCCCAGGCAAAGCAGGGACAACCCATCTTGGACTGCCTGTTTTTAATACAGTGTCAGATGCCGTTGCAGAAACCGGAGCCGATACCTCGGTGATTTTTGTTCCACCTGCCTTTGCTGCTGATGCCATAATGGAGGCTGCCGATGCCGGAATCAAACTGATTGTTGCCATCAGTGAAGGAATTCCCACTTCTGATATGATCAAAGTAAAGGATTATCTTTCATCCAGAAACAGCCGGTTAATCGGGCCCAACTGTCCCGGAATCATTAGTCCGGGAAAAGCTAAAGTTGGAATTATGCCCGGCTTTATCCATAAAGAGGGGGGTATTGGAGTTATCAGCCGTTCGGGAACGTTGACCTATGAGGCGGTGGATCAGCTTACCAAGCTTGGTCTGGGGCAAAGCACTTGTATCGGTATTGGGGGTGATCCGGTTATCGGGACTTCAACTTTGGATGCGGTAAAATTGCTCATGGAGGATGACAATACTGAAGGCATTGTGATCATAGGTGAAATAGGTGGAAGCATGGAAACGGAGGCCGCACGATGGATCAAAGATCATGGAACAAAACCCGTCGTTGGTTTTATTGCCGGACAGACAGCCCCCAAAGGACGCCGCATGGGACATGCAGGGGCCATTATCGGAGGAAAGGATGATACCGCAGCTGCCAAGATGAAGGTAATGGAGGAGTGTGGCATTCATGTGGTGGAATCCCCGGCCGATCTGGGAGTTACCATGAAGAACGCCTTGAAATAAAACCTATGAGAGAACAGCAATTGGAGAAAGCTGTAAATGCTTTACGCAATTCTAAATACACCATTGCCTTTACGGGTGCAGGCATATCTGTAGAAAGTGGCATTCCACCTTTCAGGGGAGAGAATGGAATCTGGGCGAAATATGATTCTCAGGTGCTGGATCTGGACTATTTTCATGAGAATCCAAAGGAATCGTGGAGCGTAATCAGAGAGATCTTTTATGATTATTTTGGCGTTGCCCAACCCAATGATGCGCATAAAGTGCTGGGAAGAATGGAGCAGCAAGGGTTGTTGAAATGTGTCATTACCCAGAATATCGATAACCTGCATCAGGCCGGAGGCAGTTCGGTGGTATATGAATTTCATGGTAATTCCCAGCGGATGGTATGTACTCAGTGCGGTCATTATTTTCCCTCACAGGATGTAAATTTTCAAAAATTACCGGTTACCTGCCCAAAATGCAGCGGACTTGTCAAACCGGATTTTACCTTTTTTGGCGAGTCAATTCCGACTGAAGCATATGCGGGAAGTCTTGAAGCCGCTCGTAATTCCGAAGTGTGTTTGATTATTGGAAGTCTTGGGGAGGTAATGCCCGCGGCAATGGTGCCCTGGGAAGCTAAACGAAATGGTGCTACCATCATTGAAATCAATCCCAAACCCAGTAATTTCACAGGCCCATTGACCGATATTCACCTTGTAGGTAAAGCTTCTGAGGTTCTTCTTGCTCTTGAACAACGATTGTAATTTCAGTTGATATATGGTAGAGATATTTTCAAATAACAGAGAACCAGAATCCTTGTGGATTCCCATTTTGGTTTCCGTTATAGTGCTGGTCGCTGCCTGGGTGGTAGGCGTATGGGTTACCCGAACTCTTAGACGTATCATGCGACGTCAATTGAAGACCGGCATTGACAATGTGTTTAATCTGGTTAAGACACCCTTAAAGCTGTTATTGGTAAGTATTGCTGTCAGTGTTTTGAATCACTATTTTCAGAATTACTGGAATATGGAAACCAATCAGCTGGTTTTTCTATTGTTGGTGTTTATTATTACCTGGCTGGGCATTGCTATCATCAAGAGCATTAAACATTTTGTGCTGGCAGGGTATGATATGGAAAATGAAAACAATCTTAAGGCCCGGAAAATGCACACCCAGATGCGGGTTTTTGAGCGAATTATGATTTTTCTGATTGTTTTTATTTCCCTGGCGGTGGCATTGCTTAGTTTTGAGAAAATCCGGGAAATCGGTCTCAGCTTATTGGCTTCCGCCGGTATTGCCGGATTGATTCTTGGTTTTGCAGCTCAAAAGAGTTTATCCCTGTTATTGGCAGGTTTCCAGATTGCCATTACACAACCCATCAGGCTTGAGGATGCGGTAATAGTAGAAGGGGAGTGGGGATGGATAGAAGAAATTACCCTGACTTATGTTGTTATCCGAATATGGGATAAGCGACGTTTGGTGGTACCCATCAACTATTTTATAGAGAAACCGTTTCAGAACTGGACCAGGCATTCAGCTGAGATTATGGGCACAGTATTTATTTATGTGGACTATGGCTTTCCGGTTGAAGCAATGCGCGAGGAGATGAAACGCATTTTGCCGGAAATTCCGGAGTGGGATGGTAATGTCAATGTTTTGCAGGTAACCAATTGTACCGAAAAGACCATGGAACTGAGAGCCCTGGTAAGCGCCTCCAATTCTCCCCGAGCCTGGGATTTGCGGGTCCGGCTAAGAGAGGAACTAATTGCCTTTTTGCAACGGGAATATCCGCAATATCTGCCCAAAGCCAGAATTACTCTTGAGGACGATAACAAAAACAGCTGATTTACAGCGTTAATGGTGGTTCTAAGCTGTTAAAATAGTTTTAAATACTCCGCTAATTACAAAAGTTTTAACATCTTTACAGTTCGAAATAAAATTAAAGTTTGTTTTTGTAGAGTTAGAATCAGAAACTTAAACCAGATTTTGAAATGAAATTACTAGAAGGAAAAACCGCAATTGTGACCGGCGCAGCCCGGGGAATAGGTAAGGCTATCGCTCTTCGATTTGCTGCCGAAGGATGCAATGTTGCGTTTACCGATTTGGAATACAACGAAGCTGCTCAGGCTACTGAGAAAGAGATTGAAGCAATGGGTGTTAAAGCCAAAGGATATGCTTCTAATGCTGCAAAATTTGAGGAAACTCAGCAGGTTGTTGATGAAATTGTAAAAGAATTTGGTCAGGTTGATATCCTGGTCAACAATGCCGGAATCACCAAGGATACGCTGCTGATGAGAATGACCGAAGATCAGTGGGATGCAGTAATTACCGTGAATCTGAAGTCTGCTTTTAACTTTACCAAAGCTGTTCAGAAAACAATGCTTAAGCAACGTTCCGGATCCATCATCAATATGAGTTCGGTTGTGGGTGTATCAGGGAATGCAGGACAGTCCAATTACAGTGCATCGAAAGCCGGCTTGATTGGGTTTACCAAATCCATTGCAAAGGAGCTGGGATCACGCGGAATTCGCAGTAACGCAATTGCACCCGGATTTATCATTACTGAGATGACCGGTGCTCTGCCAGATGATGTTCGGAAGGCCTGGGAAAACCAAATTCCGTTGAAACGTGGCGGAACTCCCGAAGATGTAGCCAATACATGTGTTTATTTGGGATCGGACCTATCTTCTTATGTGTCCGGCCAGGTAATTAATGTTTGTGGTGGAATGAATACATGATTCATTTCCTCGATTAAAAATATTAAAAGGTACTTTCAAACTGAAGGTGCCTTTTATTGTTTAAATTACGTACACTAAACGAATAGATATGCAAAATTTCAATTATCATGTCCCAACGAAAATATTGTTTGGGAAAGACAAAGTTGCTGATACAGCTAAAGAGATCAAGGCACATGGTTCCAGGGTATTGCTGACCTATGGAGGGGGATCTGTGAAACGAATCGGTTTGTATGATCAGGTAGTGAAACAGCTAAAGGAGAATGATCTGTTTTTTGTTGAGTTGCCTGGTATTCAGCCAAATCCCCGTGTCACATCAGTAAGAGATGGTGTGAAACTATGTCGCGAGAATAATATTGATTTTATTCTGGCCATTGGAGGCGGAAGTGTCATTGATGCATCGAAAGCCATTGCGGCAGCGGTTAATTATGAGGGTGATGCCTGGGATTTCCCCATGCAAAAGGCCCGGGTGGAAAATCCCCTTCCTTTGGGAACCGTTTTAACACTTGCCGCCACTGGTTCAGAAATGAACGGAAATGCCGTGATTACCAATGAAGAGACACAGGAAAAAAGAGGCATGGGAAGTCCGCTTTTGGTTCCTAAATTCTCAGTTTTGGATCCCACCTATACTTTTTCGGTGAATCAGTACCACACAGCTGCAGGGACGGTGGATATTATGAGTCATATTTTTGAGAACTATTTTGCTCCGGGAGAGGGTACATTTGTTCAGGATACGATTGCCGAATCTATCTTGAAAACTTGTATCAAATACGGGCCTATTGCTCTTGAAGAGCCCGAAAACTATGAGGCACGTGCCAATTTGCTGTGGGCCGGTAGTCTGGCATTAAACGGACTTACCCTTACCGGTAAGAAAACGGGCGATTGGGCTACGCATGGCATTGAGCATGAGGTCAGCGCCATTTATGATCTTACACACGGTGCCGGACTGGCCATTATTCATCCGGTGTGGATGCAATATGTGCTAAATGAAGAAACAGCACCCAAATTTGCTCAAATGGCACGAAATGTGTGGAAAGTGGAAGAGCCGGATGATCGGAAAGCCGCAGAAAAAGGAATCAATGCTGTCCGGGCATTTTTCAATTCTTTGGGAATGCCTGCAACTCTTTCAGAGGCACAAATTCCCGGTGATCATTTCGACGAAATGGGTAAAAAAGCTTGTATATTTGGTAAAATCGGCTCTTTCAGACGATTGGATGCTGAGGATGTGGTTGCCATTCTGAAAAGAGCTTTGTAATACTTCTATTCTATGAACCGAATCAAAAAATGGATCTTACCCGGTTTGGTATTTTTATTGCCGGGGTGTGTTTCGTATTCAACCATTGAACTGGATGTGCTTAAACCCGCCGACGTGGCTTTACCGGTTGAGATTGCCTCTGTTGTTGTGGTGGACAATGCTTATCCTTTTAGACCTGAAGACAAAGGAATCCACAAAATAAAGGTCCCTAGAATGGAATATACCATTGATTCTATTTTTGTGGAAGATTTTGGAATGCAGATCAACCAGTCGCTTGTTGAATCTTTACAGTCAAAGGCTTTTTTTGATTCGGTTTATATAGTAAATCAACCTTTGAATTCTCCAGAGAAAGGAGAGCCGATGGCTCAACTTTCACCCATTGTTGTGGACTCTCTTTGTGCAAAATACAATGCACAGGCTGTAATTGAACTTGGACATTATGAATATGGAACGGTAATTAATGTGATTGACATTGAAGGTCAGTATTATGCTACCTTGGATGCAAGAACTACTGCTTATTGGAAAATCCACAATAATCTTTCCAACGATATTCTTGATGTGCACTTACAGAGAGATACAATTTTTTGGGATGGGGCAGGACTTACCGTAGGGAATGCAGTGGAAAAACTGCCAGCCATACGAAATGCATTGAAAGAAGCAGCTTTGTATGCCGGTTTTCAGTATTCCGATTATGTATCTCCCACATGGCAAAGTGAAACCCGGTTTTTCTTTAAAAAAGGTCATCCGCTGTTTTATGAGGCCCAAATTCATATGAATAGGGGCGACTGGGATGAGGCAGGAAAAGTTTGGTATTACATTTATGAAAACGGGAAAAAAAAACAAAAAGCCCGGGCTGCATACAATCTGGCTTTGTCACAGGAAATAAAAGGGAATTTTCTGGAGGCCACATCCTGGGCTTACAGAGCCCTCGAGCATTTTCAGGAAGCCGGAGGCTTAGGTATGAACAGCTACGAGCACAAAATGGCTAAGGACTACTATATTGAACTTTCAGCCAGACTCCAGGAGAAGAAAAAACTGGACAAACAATACGGGATTTATGAATAAACCTTTCGCAGGTATATTGATTTTATTGCTGATTCTTGTTTCGACTCCTGTGAAATCTCAGGATTTGATGAGCAGGCTTCCGGCGCATTCTTCATATTCCATTGTTGTCAGAAATTTAAAAACCGGAGAAACGCTAACCTCCCAGAATGGCGAAAAAGCAATGATTTCTGCCAGTCTGATGAAACTGGTAACTACAGCCACGGCGTTGGAGCAATTGGGGCCAGGTTTTCAATATTCCACACGTTTTTATGTTTCGGGACCTGTTGAAAACGGAATCCTTCAGGGCAACCTGATTATTGAAGGTTCAGGTGATCCCACTCTTGGCTCAAAATATTTTGAAGATAACCACCCCGATATTGTTATTCAGCAGGTGGCAGGATTTTTAAGAAAGGAGGGCATCACTGGCATCACAGGTAAAATTCTGATTGATGAAAATTGTTTTGATCCATTCAGGTACCCTTCAAAGAGACTGTGGGAAGATATGGGGAATTATTACGGAGCACCCCCGGCGGGACTTTCGTGGCGGGATAATACTTTCGAATTGATGCTGCAATCTCCGGCCCGGGTGGGAGAGATCTGTAAAGTAACTGCGGTTAACCCTCCTCAAAACAATATTACTTTCACAAGCTTTGTGCGGTCGGCTGCACATAATAAGGACAGTGCATACATCTACGGAGTTCCCGGGCAGGAAGAGTGGCAAATAAGAGGTTCTATGCCTGCTGCACGTAAATCATTTACCATTAAAGGAGCGCTTCCACATCCGGGTATTACTTTTGGCAATGAGGTACAGGATCTCTTTCGCAGGGAAACTAAAATCCCTGTAGAGCGCATACTTCATGACAGTTGGAAGAAACAGAGCAGACTGATTGGAGAAATAAAATCTCCTCTTTTGTCAGAAATAATTGCAGAAACCAACCAGCGAAGTATCAATCTTTTTGCGGATCATTTATTGCTCTCATTGGGGCTTATGAAGGATGATTCTCTTCTCTCTGTCTGGGATAGAGGGTTGTCGGAGGTTGACCGGTTCTGGAAAGATAAAACCGCAAATGCTTATCTTGGAATTGCTGATGGTAGCGGGCTTTCACCCCTTAATAAACTTTCATCCACTTTTATGGTCGGAATGTTGGAGCATCTTTATCAGGAGAGTCCGTTATTTTCCGAATTTAAGAATTCTCTCTCCCGAAACGGGCATTACGGAACTTTAAAATATATGTGGCGTCATCCTTCTTTACAGGGAAAAATTTATGGTAAAAGTGGTTCAATGCAGGATGTTTTGGGCTATGCAGGATATTTTTTTCCATCAGGCGAAGAACCATTTGCTTTTTCTATAATTATTAATCATCATGATCTTGAAACAAAGGAGGCTAGGGAGGTGTTGGAGGATTATATGACAGATTTGTTTTTGAACACACTGATTGAATGAAATATTATAAAACCGAAGGTTTATGAAAGTAGCCTTATTGCAACCCGAGTTATATTGGGAAAATATTGACAGAAATCTCAAAATGTTTGAAAACCTTTTTGAGCGTCTGGAAAATAATTGTTCCCTGGTTGTTTTGCCTGAAATGTTTACAACAGGCTTTACCATGAATCCGGAAAAAATAGCCTCTTCTGCGTTAACAGAGACTCCCCGGTGGTTGCAGTTAATGGCTGAAAAATATCAATTCTCCTTAGCAGGAAGCTCCATCGCTTCGGAAGAGAACAACTTTTACAATCGTTTCTATTTTGCATCTCCTGCAGTAAAAGTGAAGTATTATGATAAGCGCCATTTGTTTAGAATGAGTGAAGAGCAAAACCACTATAGTGCCGGGAAAGAGAGAAAAATTTTTTCTTTGGGCGAATGGCGGATACTCCCACAGGTTTGTTACGACCTTCGCTTCCCGGTTTGGAGTCGTAACCGAAATGATTATGATATCCTGATTTATGTGGCCAACTGGCCCGCGGTAAGGCAGGATGTGTGGAACACCTTGTTGAAAGCACGGGCTATCGAAAATCAATGTTATGTGTTGGGGGTAAACAGAACCGGAAAGGCTCCCGGCATTGACTATCAAGGAGGGTCTGTAGTACTATCACCCAAAGGTGCAATAATCTCCCGGAAATCTTCGGAAAATCCCAATATTCTTTATGCAGACCTGGACAGAGATGAAATGAATGCTTTCAGAGAAAAGTTTCCTGCCTGGAAAGATGGGGATTATTTTGAGATTGTTGACTGAATTGGATAAGTAAATTTTGTGCTTTTTTATAGTAACTAATTGTTCCAAAATTTCGTTATGTTTTGAATACCTCTATGATTTGGGAATAGATATGATTCGATGAACAACTATTATTGAAAGGAGCTTATCAGTGTTGATTTATGGACAACTTGTATCAGGAAATATTTGACAATTTACCGGTTGCATCAGTGTGCCATAAGGTTATAACTGATGGGGATGATCAGGTTTTGAAATTTGATTTAACTGGTACCAACAAGGAATTTCGGAGACTGTATCCGAATTTATTCGATTCTTTCCAAAAAAATCAATCCAATTCAGAAAAATCTGATTTCTTTTCCATTCTGGCTAAGTTATGGCAAAAACAGAATGTTGGGATTAGTACTTTGTTTGATTCACAAAGAAATTTAAAGTTTGAAAGTAAAATTCTTAATGATTCCATAATCATCACTACCATAACGACTTTAAGGGCCGAAGAATCAGTTCAGCCAAATAAGAAAGAAAAGTCTTTTGAAGGTAACTTTCTATCTCATGGAAGTGAAGGTGATTTCAGCATATTTTCAGAAGCACTGAAACTTAGCCCTGTTTCTGTTATGATTACAGATAATGAGGGAACCATTGAGTATGTGAATGATGCTTTTATAGAAGTTTCGGGTTATTCTGCTGACCAAGTCATAGGGGAAAAGCCGGGATTACTAAAATCCGGTCTGGTTCCACCTGATGATTATGAACAGTTATGGAAGACTATTAAAATGGGGGCAGTTTGGAGAGGGGAGTTTATTAATAAAAGGAGTAATGGAGAATTATTTTTTGAAAAAGCAACTATTGTTCCGGTATTTGATCCTGAAGGAATAAACACTCATTTTATAGCCCTAAAAGAAGACATTACAGAGAAAAAGAAGTGCTATCAAGAGCTTATTGATATAAGGCAGAAAGCACGGGAGAGTGAAGTGTTAAAGGCTGCATTTTTGCAAAATATGTCCCACGAAATCAGGACGCCCATGAATGCAATTCTCGGGTTTTCAGAGTTGGCAAAGATGTCCGATACCCCTGATGATAAGCGCAATTCATATCTTCAGATTGTTATTGAGTCAACCCACCGGTTGTTAGGGATTGTGGATGATATAATGGACATCAGTAAAATGGAAACGGACAATGTGGTTTTGAAAAAAAGCCCGATTCGGTTACCCGGTTTTATGATGTCCCTGTTTAAATCATTTTCTGACAATACCGGAAGCCGTGTTAAAATGAATAAACCCATGGTTGAGGCTGAATTTGAGAATGCAACCGTTTATCTTGACTCCGCACGGTTGAGACAAGTAATGGAAAATCTTTTGTCTAATGCCGTTAAATTCACAAAAGAGGGAAATATTTATTTTGGTTGTTTAAAAAGTGGTGATAAAATCAGGTTTTATGTTGAAGATACGGGCGTAGGAATTGCTCCTGATATGCAGAGCCTTGTTTTTCAGCCTTTTTATCAAACCGATAGTGGAGCAACAAGAGCTTTCGGTGGCAATGGACTTGGTCTGACTATTGCCTCAAGAATAATCGATAAAATGGGAAGCCGGATAATGGTTGATTCCACCCCCGGAAAAGGTTCTGTTTTTTATTTTGATCTATGGCTGAGAAAAGATGCTTCATCTGGTTCGTCCGAAAAAAAATATATTGGCGGTAGTTCTTCAAATTTAGATCAATACAATTTGCTCATTGCAGGAGTTGATGAAATGGAGTATATTTTTATCCGTGAAATTATTTTGCGTGACTTCGGAGACAATATGCGTATTTTTAAAGCACCCACAGCTGTTAAGGCAATTAAAACCTGTCGTGAGCATGGTAATATTGATTTAATTCTGCTGGATTTGAATATGCGTGATAATGAGGGAGAAAGGGTAGGACGACAACTCAAAAGTATGAATCCGAATGTTGTGATTCTTGGATTAGCAGACAAAACAAAACAAAAAGAGAATAAGAAAATTGCCGAAAACGGACTTAATGATGTTGTGAGTAAGCCAATTTCCCGTGAAATACTGGTTAGTTGTATTAATAAATCCTTGATTATAAGCCATTGATGCTTTCTATAGAGGCTGGATTCTCTTGATATTTCCTATTTGTTGGATGATTGGTACTTAAGAAATAGGTGATTTTTTTCTTTATCTTTGCTGCAAAAAGCACTTCATGTCTTATAAATACCCCTGGGGCCACCATAATCCTTTCAACGATTACAGTAACTTTCTGCGTAACAAATTTAACAACCGCGTTCAGAAACTTTCTCTGAATGTAGGATTTACCTGCCCCAACCGGGATGGTAGCAGAGGCACAGGTGGATGTACATTCTGTAACAATAAAACATTTAATCCGGATTATTGTGAACCGGGAATGAGTATTGCCAACCAGCTGGAAACCGGGATGTCCTTTTTCCGTGCCAGATACCCCGACCAATTGTACCTTGCCTATTTTCAGGCCTATACCAATACTTACGGGCCTTTGGATCAACTGAAACAGATGTATGAAGAAGCATTAAACCATCCGGGGATTGTCGGACTGGTTGTTGGCACCCGCCCCGATTGTCTTCCTGATGAGTTGATTGAGTACTTTGCCCAATTGCAGAAGGATTATTATGTGGTGGTGGAACTGGGTATTGAATCGACTAACGAAGAAACCCTGAAGCATGTAAACAGGGGGCATACCTTTGAGGAGACCCGCGAGGCCATTCTAAAGCTGAATAAAGTGGGATTACCTGTGGGCGGCCATTTAATAATGGGACTCCCCGGAGAATCCAATGAAGTGATGTTATCGCATGCGGATATTTTATCTGAGCTCCCACTGAATTACCTGAAACTTCATCAGCTTCAGTATGTTAAAGGATCTGATTTGGGACGAAAATATCAAGCAGATCCGGATCAGTACAGAGTCCTTGATCCGGATGAATACATTGAAATAGTTATTGATTTTCTTGAACGTTTGAATCCCTCCATTGTGGTGGAACGATTGGCCAGTCAGGCACCCTATGAATTGCTGCTGGCCCCCCGCTGGGGTCTGAAAAATTTTCAGATCGTAGAGATGGTACGCAAACGAATGCTGGCCCAAAATACCTGGCAAGGGCGATTATATAGCCCGTCTATAAACTAAGTAAAGTTTCTCAAGTTCGCTGTGTCTGTTCAGAAAGTGCCAGTTGCTAGGCTTGGGAAGCCGCCAAAAACGGGGTTTACTTGGGTGAATGAGTATTTTGGCGGCAAGGGTAACGACGCAAATGGTACTTTATGGGCAGACACTATTTAAAGGTTACTGGCCAAATACTCTTTTAAGCAGGGCCGTTACCCTGGCCTTTGGGTCTTCCCTGATTTTTTCTTCCTCCAAAGCCAGCTTCAAAAACAGGCCGTCCAATGCTTTTTCGGTCAGATATTTATCCAAATCAGTATCTACAGTTTCAAGATTGGCCATTTTTCCCACAATTGAACCAGCTACTCTGTTCCATTGACCGGTAAGTGTATCCCATGACTCGTTGGTGGAGAGGTTGCCCACAATTTCTTTGTCCAGACTCTTTTTTATTTTTGGTTGATACAGATTGTATAGTTCCCGGTAGGTCTGGGATTTGAGATATTGAGTAGCAGCATCTTTTTCTCCTCTAAGAATGTTAAATCCATCCTGGATAGTCATGCCGGTAACTGCCCGGGCAAAAACCGGTGCTGCTTCTTTGGCAGCATCTTCCGCAGAACGGTTAATGCGCAGAATTACATCTTCCACCAGTTTTTCGCCACCGGGAAGTTTGGAAATGTTTTCTGTCACAACTGATGCTTCAGGGGGCAATGTGATTTTTACCAGTTGATCCAGATAATAACCGTTGGTTGCAGACAGTTCTGATGCAGCGGAATCTGCGCCAATAGTCAATGCTTGCTTTAGTCCGCTGATTACCTCAGTTTGTGTAAGTGGCCGATTAGTATCTATTTCTTTGGCAATTTGAGCCAGTTCTGCACAACCTGTGAATACAACTAAGAATATGGGGAGTAGAATTCGTTTCATAATAAAATGGATTTTATAATTGTTTTAACAAATATAGTAAAAAAGCCCATGCCATTGTCAGAGATTCATCTACTTAGTTTCTGTCCAGACACTACTTCAAGTCTGTCTATAAACTAAGCGTTTTTCACGTGTTTGAACTAGTAGTGCGATCACAAAATACTATCTCATATTTTACATCCCTTTTCCCATTCTGCATCGTTAAAATTTTTCAACGTAGCTATGGCTATGCTTCAAAATTTGGCCTTGCAGATAGAAAAAATGAAAGCAAAATATTTGAAATACTATTTCTCGAACGCACTACTAGTGCGGAGGGAAAAAGGGGGTTACGACAGACCTGGCAGGTCCCTGAAAGGGGCAAATTTGAATAACCCCGGGTCGAAAACCCGGGGTAAGACTGAACAAGCGGGGTCAGGTTCCCGAATGGGGGCCAATAATTACAATCCTGACTTTCTGCTTGTTGTGAAAATCCGCCATTGCGAGTGATCACCTCAAATAATTGTGGCATAATGCGTTAATGACAGAACTGGCCCGTCCCCGAAGGGGCAAATTTGACTTACCCCGGGTTAACGACCCGGGGTAAGCTGAACAAATGGGAACGGGTCCCCGAAAGGGGGCCAACTATTATTTTGCTGATTTCTTGTTTATTACAAAAATCCGTCATTGGAAGGGCAGCGCCCGAAGCAATCTCCAAACATCCATGCGCAACTATAAAACATACTTATTTTAAGGGCTTTACCTCTTGCGGGAAATTCTTTTCTTTTTTGAATAATTTTGTTTTCTGGTTGTGGTGTTACCCGGTTGTTTATCGGGAAACAGTACTTTCAAAACATCAAACCATCCGGAGTTTCTGATTTTTCGTTCCAGTTGTTGACGCATTTGTGGTTTATACCAGAAGAAATATTGTCTTTGGCCTGTTTTTTCTTCCTTGTCACGGGCCACATAAACTTTTTTCATGGTATAGGGATCCAATCCGGTGTAATACATTACAGTGGCCAGTGTCATTGGAGTAGGGGTGAAATCCTGAACTTGTTCCAGGTTAAAATTCAGCGATTTGGTCTCTGCTGCAAGAAGTGCCATATCCCTTTCTTCACAGGCGGGATGACTGGAAATGAAGTATGGAATAATTTGCTGGTTAAGGCCGGCTTCCTCATTGATCTTTTGAAACTTATGCGTAAAACGTTTGAAAAGGCCAAATGATGGTTTGCGCATAGTCTTCAATACCTTGTCGGATGTATGTTCCGGAGCTACCTTTAAACGGCCGGAAACATGTTTTATCAACAGCTCTTTCAGATACTCCTGATGCGTTTTTCTTTCTTCTTCAGGCGCATTTTCATTGAGCAGCATATCGTAACGTACTCCGCTTCCAATGAAAGTTTTTCTGATTCCGGAAATTTGATCTGCTTTTCGGTATATTTCGGTGAGTGGTTGGTGCGATGTATTCAGGTTTTTGCAGACTGATGGGAAGATACAGGAAGGTCTTTTGCATTTTTCGCAAATACTCAGGCCTTTACCCTGCATTTTATACATATTTGCGCTGGGGCCGCCCAAATCAGAAATGCTTCCTTTAAAATCTTCACTGTCTGCAACTTGTTGAATCTCCCGGAGAATTGACTCTTCCGATCTTGAACTTATAAACTTGCCCTGATGGGCTGATATGGTACAAAAGCTACATCCCCCAAAACATCCCCGGTGAAGATTCACAGAATCCTTTATCATGTCAAAAGCCGGAATGGCACCTTTGTTATGATAGCGTGGATGTGGTAGTCTGGTGTAGGGAAGGCTGAATGAATAGTCCACCTCCTTTTCCTTTAACGGAGGCAGGGCAGGATTTACCACAATTCTTTGATCTCCACATATCTGATGAAGTCGTGCCGGATGCATCCTGTTGGATTCTTCTTCTATGTGTCTGAAGTTTTGGGCAAATTTTGTTTGGTCCTCCAGGCATTCTTCATGCGGGAAAAGTTCGATCTCTTCCCAGTTTTTATTTTTTGGTAAAGGAGCCTCTTTATCTTGCAAGATGGCAGTTTGAGGAATGGTGTTCAGGCTTTCCACAGGAACTCCTTTCCGCAGTAACCGAACCAATTCTTTCAAGGGGTGTTCACCCATTCCGTAAACCAGCAGGTCTGCGCCACTCCAGCTGAGAATGTTAGGTTTTAGTTCGTTTTTCCAATAATCATAGTGGGTGAATCGTCTCAAAGAGGCTTCTATGCCTCCAACAATTACCGGAACATCCGGAAAGAGCTCTTTAAGAATCCTGGTATATACAACAGTAGCATAATCCGGGCGAAACCCTGATTTGCCGCCGGGTGTATATGCATCATTCGATCGCAAACGCTTGCCGGCGGTGTAGTGATTAACCATGGAATCCATATTTCCGGCGGTAACACCGAAAAATAACCGTGGAATCCCCAGTTTTTTGAAATCCCTGAGATCATCACGCCAGTTGGGCTGTGGAACGATGGCTACCCTGAGTCCCAGGTCATAAAGTACGCGACCGATTACTGCAGCTCCAAATGAGGGATGGTCAACATAGGCATCGCCTGAAAAAAGGATAACATCCAGTTCATCCCATCCGTGTTCTTTTACCTCTTTTGCCGTTGTAGGCAACCAATTTGTTATGTGGAACTTGTTTTGCAAACTTTTTTTTGCAAAGATAGAGGTTTTGATCTGGTTTATTACTTTGAACCAAGTGCTATCTTTTTTAGTTTAAGTAATGTTTGTCTATAAAGTCCAACTTCTGCGTTGTTGCTCAAAATCTAAATCCTCAAATACAGTAGTATTCTGCGGTTTATATTTTTCACACGCCTTGAATTTGAACTTTATAGTTCAAACACTTGAAAAACGCTTAGTTTATGGACAGAGACTAAGTAGAGTCTGTCTATAAACTAAGTAAAGTTTCTCAAGTTCGCTGTGTCTGTTCAGAGGGTTCCGTTTACAAGGCTTGCCATCAGCGGAAATGCGGAGTTTACTTGAGTAAATGAGCAATTTCCGCTGATGGCGAAACGCAGTAAATGGTACTTTATGGACAGACACGAAGTAATGAGGTACGGTTTAATCATCAGGTTTGTGATAATCCAAAATTGAAAACGAATGAAGAAATTATTTTTATTAACATTGATAATCCAGACAAGTATTATGATACAAGCAAATAGTAAAGAAGAGACTGCGATTTTAGGCGGCGGATGCTTCTGGTGCATTGAAGCTGTTTTTGAAGAACTACAAGGAGTTACTAAAGTGGAATCGGGATATAGCGGCGGAAAGATTGCAAATCCCACTTATCGGGAGGTTTGTTCCGGACTTACCGGTCACGCCGAAGTGATCCGGGTCTTTTTTGATTCAGCCAGAATTACCTACAAAGAGATACTTTCCGTATTTTTTTCTGTGCATGACCCGACAACATTGAACAGACAGGGGGCCGATGTGGGGACACAATACCGGTCGGTAATATTTTATAATTCCGAACAACAAAGACAAGAAGCTGAAGAGGTTATTGAGGAGTTGAAGCGTCAGGAAGTATATAACAAACCTGTGGTTACGGAAATAAGTCCGGCCGGTGACTTCTTTGTCGCCGAAAACTATCATCAGAATTATTTTGAGAACAATCCTAATCAGCCTTATTGTCAGGTGGTTATTAATCCGAAGCTTAAAAAGTTCAGGGAGAAATTTGAGCAGAAACTAAAATAACCGTCAATGATGCGTTTTTAAAAGGCCTAAAGTCTTTAAACAATAATGAGAAGGGGAGGATTTTTCGTGCTTTCAGCCTGTTTAAACCTCCCCGGTATTATATTTAATATCTGTCCATAAAGTCCCGTTTACTGCGTTACGCCATTAGCGGAACCTTCTGAACAGAGACAGCGAACTTGAGAAATTTTTCTTATTTTATAGAGCTGTTTCTGGTCAGAAATCCCCAATTTCTAAGTTTGCGAAGCCCCCAAAAACGGAATTTCCTAATCGTAAATGAGTATTTGGGCGGCAAGCGTAACGACGCAAGTGGTACTTTATGGACAGAAACTAAGGCAAACTGGACAATATCCTTCCTGCCCTGGCTTTTACTCCTTTACTTTGGTCATCAAGTGCTAACAGGAGACTGTGTCTGAATTCATTTTTTAGTTCCGGATATTCGGGAAGTAAATCGTGAACATATTGCATGGAATATACTCTGACAGCAATTGGGATATCAGGTGAGACAATCCACCTGAAACATAGATCCAGTAATTCACCGTCATCTCTCTTTTCGACCGGGGCACCCAGCATGACTTTTAGTAAAGATCGGCGAACCCCGTCAAAGGATGTTGATTTAAGAATTTGAATTATTTCCGGGTAAAAAGGAGCAACAACACCGGGTTTCTGCATATTCAAATGGTCAATTACCCATGCAGCACGCCATGCAGTTTTTTTCTTTCTGTGCTTTGTTAATCCGATAAGTTGCGGTATCTCCTCTGGTGAACTGAACAAATAGTCAACAACCTGCGATATTTTTCGTTCTTCCAGCAGAATGTTCAATTCTTTTTCCCAATTCATATCCTAATTGTAAGATCGGATCATAGGCACAAAACGAACCGGTAAAAGGGTGGTTTGCCTGATTCCTTTTGATCTTTTTACCACTTTCTTCAACGATTGGGTACTTTCCCTGGGACCCACCGGCAAAATCATGGTTCCTCCTGTTTTTAACTGTTCTACCAGTGCCTGAGGAATGGCTTCAGGTGCTGCAGTAATGATGATTGCATCAAAGGGGGCTTCCTCGGGCCATCCGGCATAGCCGTCGCCCAGTCGGGTGTTGACCTTATTGTATCCGGTTCTCTTCAGGTTTCTCCGGGCTGTTTCTGCCAGATCAGGAATAATTTCTATGGTAAAAACCTCAATACCCATTTCAGCCAATATTGCAGCCTGGTATCCCGAGCCTGTGCCAATTTCCAGAACTTTGTCACCTGCTTTGGCTCCCAGGGCTTCTGTCATATATGCAACGATGTAAGGTTGAGAAATGGTTTGATTATGCCCGATGGGGAGAGGCTGATCATTGTAAGCAAAGGTTCGGGTGTTGTAAGGAACAAACATATGCCGGGGAACTTTTCCCATGGCATCAATTACCGCTTTGGATTTAATCCCTCTTGCAACGATTTGGTTTCGAACCATTGCTTTCTGTTGTTCCTGATATGGATGATTTTCATAACCCTGCATAAAAACCGAATTTATCGGAAGGAGAAGAAAAAACAGAAGAATGCCTGCCCTGAAAAGGCAGGCACTCATCTTCATATCAAATATTCTTTTTTGCATAATCATTATTGCCAAATTAACTTTTATGGTTCCCGTTCTTCACAAAGTGATTTTTAATTCTGGCAATCATTTGTGGTTGGGTCATTTTATCTGCTGATTCAAGTTCCAGCTTCATGGTCTGAAACGGAGCATGTTTTTTCAGCTCTTTTTCAAAATGCTTTTTGGTGTTTGCTGGTCCGAATATAAAAATTTCCCCTGTATCAGAGGCTATTGAATGAATAACTTTTTCAAAATAATTGTGCAATTGATGAGTCTTGCGTTGAGTCATTTTTTTATCCACATCAATAAGTATGGAGCCGGTTCGTGAACCGGGCTTCATTTCCCGGGGATTGTGAGAACGTGTCTCTACGTCCGATTCAATAGTTTGAATTTTTTCTTCCTTTCCGTTCATTAAACTCACCAACACTGCTTTGTCAGTGTTCATCCAAATTCCAACTTGTTTTTTCATACTACTCTGTTTTGTTTTAATTGAATTACAACAAAAAGCCATTGCATCACTGGCAATGGATATTCTCAGATAAGTCCGCAATGGTTATTGCTAATCATTAATCAGTGGTGCTGAAACATGACTTTGTACAATTTTCCAGCCATTTTCTGTTTTTACCAAAACACCCGTGTGTCTGAAGCCTTCTATGCGGGTAATCTCACCCTTTGTTTCATAGCAGGTATCGATGAGTTGTGAATACCAGGCGGTGTTTTGTTCCTTATTGAGTCTGATCCTGGTTTCCTGGGCGTTAATTTCATGCCCCTTCCGTGAAATAAGAAACTCATCAATCTGGTGCAGATAATCTCGCCAGGTGGTAAAGTATTCATCCACATCTGTCCCGATATGAACCACTGAAGAATCGTGAAGAAAACAATCGGTAAAACTTTCAATATCTCCTTTTTCCTGAGAAAGAAGAAGCATTAGGAGAATTTTCTCAATTTCCTGAATTGATTTCGAGGTCTTGTCAACGGGCTTGGTATTGTCCATAATGTTTAGTTTTTATGGTTTTATCGGACCCGGCAGGTTTTTCTTTCCCGGTTTTAAAAGTTACAAAAACCTGAATAATCTGTCAATGTACAGGCGCTTTTTTTGTGTCAAATGATATATGAATTAATCTGACTGCCCCGGTTTCAATGGAAAATCTTTTCTTTGTGGATGAATTCTAACAATTAGCAAAAAAATGGGACGGTACTTTATAGAGTTGGCATACAATGGGGCCAATTTTCACGGATGGCAAAAGCAACCGAATGCTGTGACTGTTCAGCAGAAGCTGGAACAAGTGCTGACAACTCTTCTGCAGGAGGATATTCGAATTACAGGGGCGGGCAGGACAGATACCGGAGTTCATGCCTCTTACTTCGTAGCTCATTTTGATGCCAGTCCATTTCCGTTCGATGAAGTGGTATTGTTGAAAAAAGCAAATAGTTTGTTGCCTCCCGGCATTGCACTCTATTCTGCTACTCCCGTGTCAGATGATGCTCATTCACGTTACGATGCAATATCCAGAACTTATGAATACCATCTTGTACTCCGCAAAAACCCATTTTTGGATGGCCTGACACACCGTCCCTGGTTTATTCCTGATTTTGATTATATGAACCTGGCGGCAGAAAAACTTAAGGATTATGATGATTTCACCAGTTTTGCCCGGTTACATGGAGGAAATAAAACCAACTTTTGCCATATCACTGAAGCTTTTTGGGAGAAAAGAGATGATCGGTATGTTTTTACCATTTCTGCCGATCGCTTTTTAAGAAATATGGTGCGTGCAGTGGTAGGAACCTTGTTGGAAGTCGGTCGAAAGAAATTATCCGTAGATGATTTTTGTGAAATAATTGAATCTAAAGACAGGGGAAGAGCAGGAACATCAGCTCCTCCTCAGGCCCTTTTCCTGACGCATATAGAATATCCCGAAACGATGTTTCAGCGAAAAGTTTGAATATGGTATTCATTAAATTCCCTGAATCAGGAACATCGTAGGTTTTTTGTGCAATTCGGGGAGATTCCCTTTCCATTGTGAAATGGTTCGGGTAACCACAAACTCATCAGGCATAGAGATATTACAGGCAATGCATAACCTGGTATCAGGGCGACAGTGTTTTAAAAGATCCTGTGCCATGGCGTTGTTACGGTAGGGTGCTTCAATAAATAACTGGGTCTGCTGCTCTTTGGAACTTCTGGCTTCCAATTGTTTAATTGCTTTAGGGCGTTCTGATTTATCTATGGGCAAATAACCATTGAAAGCGAAGCTTTGCCCGTTCATGCCTGATGCCATCAGTGCCATAAGTATGGAGGAGGGACCGACCAATGGAACTACCTGAATATTTTTCTGGTGAGCAATCTTTACAATTTCTGCTCCCGGATCGGCAACGCCGGGACAACCGGCTTCGGATATTACCCCGATGTCATGTCCATGCCGGATGGGCTTTAAGAAGGTTGAATATTCTTTGGGGCCTGTGTGTTTATCAAGCAAAAAAAAGGTAGAGTTGTCGATGTCCATATGTGCATCCAACAATCTGAGATAACGACGGGCCGTACGGATATTTTCTACTATGAAAAAACGAAGCTTGCATGCTAAAGTCGCCACTTCTGTTGGTATCGTAAATCCGGTTTGTTCGTTTCCCAAATGGTTGGGAACCATATATAGTTTTCCCTGCATAGTTCAATGAATTTTTGCAAAAGTAGCATTTTATTAAAAAAGTCTGGGCTTCACTTTGAGTGAAACCCTGACTCATTACGGCAAAACACAAAAATAGAGGCTTCACCATCCTTCAGAAAATTTTGATTAACAAATACGCTGTTTTAAGGGTTTTGACAGGGTTGATGGGGATATAAATTCATGTGTTATTATAAATGACTGTTGAATGATTCGGATTATTAATTTTCTTCAATCAAAACAAAATTTTTCCTTTACAATCCGGAAAAAAATAGATAGTTTTGTTTTTTGATATGTCAAATCAAAATAAAATAGAAAGTGGCCTGAAAATCAGGCATCTCAAATGCAAAAATGTTGTTTTTTTACATCAACATCTCTTTCATTTTTTCTTTAAAATATTTGTCGAAGGACCTGGTTATTTATTGACCGGGTCTTTTTTTGTGCCCAAATTTCTGAAACACCATATTTTAAACCATTAGATAAAGAACAATATGCCTCAGATGAAGAACCGGAGCCTGGTCTCCATCAATGATTTCAGCAAAGAAGAGATTCTGCACATTCTTGACCTTGCTGAAGAATTCGAAGCCAACCCCAACCAAAAGTTACTGGAAGGGAAAGTCGTTGGAAGTCTCTTTTTTGAGCCGTCAACCCGTACAAGACTGAGTTTTGAAACTGCCATCAACCGGCTGGGAGGTCGGGTAGTGGGATTTTCTGATTCTGCGTCCTCGTCTGCCACAAAAGGAGAGAGTCTGAAAGATACCATTCAGATGGTAAGCCGCTATGCCGATCTTATTGTGATGAGACATCCGCTTGAGGGTAGTGCCAGATATGCTTCCGAGCAATCTTTGGTTCCGGTAATCAATGCCGGAGATGGAGCCAATCAACACCCTACACAGACCATGCTTGATTTGTATTCTATCCGAAAAACCCAGGGAAAACTGGATGATCTGAATATCTTTTTGGTCGGTGATCTGAAGTACGGGCGGACTGTTCATTCACTCCTGATGGCCTTGTCTGATTTTAATCCAACCTTTCATTTTGTTTCTCCGGAAGAGTTGCGTATGCCACGCGAATACAAACTTTTTCTTGAGGAACATGGCATTCCCTATTATGAACACGGAGAATTATCTGAAATTATTGATGAAGCCGATATTATCTACATGACCCGTGTTCAGAAGGAGCGCTTTTCCGATCCAATGGAGTACGAAAGAGTGAAAAATGCTTATGTGCTTAAGCGGAATATGCTCAAGGGAACAAAAGATAATATGCGGGTATTGCATCCACTTCCCAGAGTTAATGAGATTCATACAGATGTGGATGCCAGTCCCAAAGCCTACTATTTTGATCAGGCCAGAAACGGGGTTTTTGCCCGTATGGCTTTGATAGCTGCCGTAATGGGACTTAAATAATCGTAGTTTAATCTTTTGAAGACAGAAAAAAATGGCCAATAGTAAAGAATTAAAAGTTAGTGCAATAGAAAACGGAACGGTGATTGATCACATTCCGTCAGAGAACCTGTTTAAAGTAATTACCATACTGGGACTCGATAAAATCAGTACTCAGATAACATTTGGTGCCAATCTGGACAGCAAAAAACAGGGCCGAAAAGCAATTATCAAAGTTTCAGAGGTGTTCTTTCAGGATCATGAAATCAATAAGATCTCTCTGGTGGCACCTCATGCCAGATTGAATGTGATTAAAAATTTTGAAGTGGTGGAGAAGAGTGATGTGACCATTCCGGATACCATTGTGGGGATTGTCAAGTGTTTTAATCCCAAATGTGTGACCAACAATGAGGCGGTAACCACGCACTTTAGTGTCATTAACAAGAAGGAAGTGGCCCTCAGATGCCATTATTGTGAGAAAATAACTACGCAGGAAGAACTACGCTTTGAAGCGTCTTAGATTATTTGTCCTGCATTGTTACTCCTCAGATTGTTATCCTGTGGATAAAGATTTATCAAGGTGGATTTGGGGGTTATGCGAATCTGGGAATGACAAAATGAAAAAAAGAAGGGCTGTCCATTTTTTATTGGGCAGCTCTCTTTTTTGCAAATTAGGCTTTTTAATTGAAGAGATAAACTTTTCTTTCCTGATTGTCGGGAATACCAATAATGTTATTGATATATCCGGTCTCTTTTTCCAGGGCAGTCCGTTTAACAAATCCTTCTCCCATGGGCATACATGCATCCCATGCACCGGAGGGGGTACAATCTTCCCAGCTACTAACCAATACGGCTGTGTGGATGCCCACAACAATTAAAGAATGATTGTAATTCATCGCTTTATCGAAAGTTTCACTGACGTTTTCTCCGGTTAATACGATGGTGGTGTCTGCTTGTTGAGCAGCCAGTTCACCAATAGAAATGATGGGATTGTGGTCGTTAACTTCTACTTCCTGAAAGTTGATGATTCCTTCCAAAAATGTAGTAATGGTTTCGGTGTTGCTTTGGGCTGCTGCAACCATCGGGATGCTGATAAAAAGCGCAAGGAATAATTTCTTCATGGTAAATTAAGTTTAAAGGTTTGTGCACATCCATTTACAGGATGCATTATTTGTTGAGCAAAAATAGGAATTTTTAAAACAGCTGTCCAGTTTTCTTTTCCTTATCTTTTTTGATGTTCAGAGCTTCGCTGAAAAATGCTTTCTCAAATTCACAGCTTCGTCTGAAAGCATAATGCATCTTTTTACGCATTGTGAGAGTTGCACCGAATAGTAGTTCTTCTGCAATTTGTATAAATTGTTCAACATACCTGCCATATGCTTCATCTGAATAGGTCTCCAGCCATTTTTGAAATGGGTTCTTTTTAACAGCATCTTTGCGAATTTTCAGGCCTGTTTCCCGGTAAACCCAAAAACAGGGCAACAGAGCAGCAACTGATTCCGGATACGAAGTTTTTAGCGCGGTATCCAGCAAAAAAGTGGTGTAACCCCGACAAATTCGTGACATTTTATCCGGTCGTTCAACCCCGAAAAACGGCAGTAAATCGCGGTGAAGATTCCGTTCAATTTCCAGGCCATCCCGTGCCATATCCATAAAAAACGAGAATGCCTCGTAAGTAGTGGCCCTACCGGCTGTAATTGCAAATGCCCGGGCGTCCTGTTCAATATATAACAGGTCTTGAGCCAGATAATGTCTAAAAGCATCAGCGGGAAGCGTACCATCCGACATTCCCTTACAAAAAGGATGGTAAATAATCTCATCTGTAAAAGATCTGTTGCTTTCCCACAATTCGCCTGTAAACGGTCCGGCAGGTGGGGTATTCAGCGCTAAAAATGTATTCATGGTACGGTGCTTATGATTTTAGGCATGATTTCCCGGTTACTTCCACCATTTGTGAAAATGATGAACGGGCCCATGTCCATGACCAATTTTATAATTCCTGCCTTTTTTGATGGCCCCCTCAATATAATCTTTTCCTTTGCGAACGGCTTTGTTTAAAGATTCATCTGCCGCCAAAAATGAAGCTATGGCCGATGAAAGTGTACATCCCGTGCCATGCGTATTGGGAGTGGTGATTCGATGAGATTTCAGATAGATCATTTCGCTGCTCTCCGCATTGTAAAATACATCAATCAACTCCTTGTCACTGAGATGTCCGGCTTTTAGCAATACGGATGCACTACTTCCGGAAGAGAGTTTTTGGGCGGCTTCCGGCAACTTGCATTGCTGCTCCAGTTTTCCTCCCAAAAGAATTTCTGCTTCAGGAATGTTGGGTGTAATGACCCTGGCTTTGGGCAATAATATTTCGTTAAGTGCATGTATCGCTTCATCACGCAGTAACTTATCTCCTGAAGTGGCAACCATTACCGGGTCAATTACAAGGTTTTTGACATTGTAATCCTCCATTTTACGAGCGATCAATTCAATGACTTCCGTAGAGTGTAACATGCCTATCTTTACTGCCTTAGCACCAATGTCGGACATGACAGCATCAATTTGTTTTTCGATGGTTGACAACTGAACCTGGAAGATATCAGAAACTCCCCGGGTGTTTTGTGCTGTGATAGCCGTAATCACAGACATTCCATAGCATCCACACGCTGATATGGTTTTCAGGTCTGCCTGAATGCCGGCTCCTCCGCCACTATCACTTCCGGCAATGGTCAAAACCGTATTGTATTGCTTCATAGTCAGGATTGTTTTTTTTCTTGTTGAATAATGTCGGACAGTTCTTTGGCAGCAGCTTCCGGGTCTTCTGCAGAACAAATCGCTGAAACTACGGAAATACCATTGGTACCTGTGCTTAAAACACCTGCCGCATTGGATTTATTAATACCTCCAATGGCCACGGATGGATGCTTTGAAAGTGTTGCAATTTTACCGGTTTCGGATAATCCTAAGCCTTTGAATAGCTCCTTTTTTGTGGGCGTGGTGAAAACGGGGCTGATACCAATGTAATCGATATTTGCCTCATTGGCATCGGTTAATTGATCCACATTTTCAATAGAAAGGCCGATGATTTTTTCAGGACCCAAGAGAGTTCTTGCCATCTGCCACTGCATATCATTTTGTCCCAGGTGAACTCCATCGGCATCAATGGCCATTGCCACATCCACACGATCATTAATAATCAGAGGAATCCCATTCTTTTTTAGGATGGGCCTGATTTGAAGTGCTTCATGTACAAACTGTCGGGTGGAAGCATTTTTCTCCCTGAGTTGAACCATTGTAATACCTCCTTTAACAGCTTTTTCAACAATTTCAGTCAGTGATCGTCCCAAAGAAAGATCCCGGTCGGTAACCAGGTACAGATCTAATGAAAAAGATGGTCTCATAATTTCAGATATTGTAATATTTCTTTATCGCCCATGCTATAAAGCGCGTCGAGAAAATGAGCCTGAAATGTTCCGGGGCCTTTGGCCAGAGGCAAGGTCATTTCTCCGGCAACAGCCATTATAGCCATAGCTGTTGCAGCGGCTTCAAGCGAATCGGTACATACAGCAGCCACAGCACCGGTAAGCGCACTGGCCGTACATCCCATTCCTGTAACTTTTGGCATCAAAGGAATGTCATTTTTTATGGTGAAGATACTTGCTCCATCGGTGATGTAATCGACCGGGCCACTGATGCTTACGACTGCTCCGGTCTCTTTGGCCAAGGTTTTAGCCAGTTCTATTGCATTTTCAGATGATTCGGTGCTGTCCACTCCTTTGGTTTTGACATCACTGCTGATGAGTGCCATTATTTCAGAGGCATTTCCCCGAATGACATCGGGTTTGCATTCTTTGATGATCTGGTGGCAGGTTTGGGTGCGAAAGCCGGTCGCTCCGGCACCTACAGGGTCCAGAATTAGCGGAATACCTCTCTTGTGTGCTGTTTTCCCGGCTGTCATCATACCCTCAATCCATTCTTTGCTCAGAGTGCCAATATTGATGACCAGTGAAGAGGCAATTCCTGCCATTGCTTCCATCTCTTCCGGGGCATGAGCCATAACCGGACTGGCACCTACCGACAGAAGCGCATTGGCTGTGTTGTTCATGACCACATAATTGGTAATATTGTGAACCAAAGGGGTCTGGTTTCGCAAATTTTGAAGGTTTTTGCTTACACCTTGTGCTGTAATCATAGTGTTTGTTTTTTGAAGGTTAAACAAACTGTGCACTTTTCACCACCTGACAGGAAATAACCGGATTTCTTAAAATATGAGGTGATACAGATGTTTTTCTGCACCCCTGATAATTCCGGGAAATCAACAATAAAAAAAGCTGTTCTGCACAGGCAAAACAGCTTTTCAATGGAGTGTATTATTGTAAAAACAATGGTCATTGAGCTACTGTTTCCCTACGCTGTTATTATACATATCAGGTGAAAGGGTTTATTCTCAGCCCCCAATGGAGCACCCCTAACAGTTTGTATCAACAAATTTAATCAAAATTTTCTATCCTTAGCAATATCAGGAATTATAATCAGGCAGCCACGAATGCTCACGACTGTAACGCATCATTTGTTCTGCATACCCTTCGGTGTAATCAGGAACTACATCGGTAATGTTGTCCTTTTCATCTTTCTGCAGACGATAAACCGGATTAACAAATCCACTGTAAGGTGCCAGATTCAGTTTTTTGTATCTTTCCAGTACTTCAGCATGCAGCTCTTTGTCAATTTTTACTGCGTATCTCTCCACCAGATTTTTGGCCGATTCAAAATCACCTTCTGATTTAATGCGCTGAATTTCGGCCAAAAGGGTTGCAAACAGTTCCCTCAGTCCTTTGTAATCATTAATGGTAAAGAAAGTCTTCCCATCGCGGATGACCTTTTCAATCACATTAGATGCCTTTCCGTATTCAAATGCCCAGGAAGCAATCAACTGCCGGTTGCGCATATGTGCCTGTTCAATATTGTCTCCCAATGCAATACGGGTTATCTGCGTAAGCAATCCATTGCGGATATAATTGTCATATTCTGCCTTGAATGCTTCCTCGTCAGGAAGTAATTCCAGTTCTATGAGTTTTTTGTCCCCCATATAATAGAGGGCAAAAAGGTCGGCTCTGGCTTCTTCTATTACTGCTCCATAGGCTTTCAGCTCATCCCCGTTGATGCCATCGAGTAACTGACCGGAACCATGTCCCAGGCATTCATGAAGGTCAGTGTGCAAATTACCCGCCTGGAATCCGTACTTTTTATGACGGGCAATCTCCTCTTCGGAAGAGCAGAATTCTTCAAGAAATCCTGTTCCTTTGGCTGCCTGATCATAGGCATAGGTAATGTTTTCGATGGTTACCGATTTGGAGCCATATTCCTTTCGTAACCAGTCGGCATTGGGCAAATTGATGCCAATAGGAGTATGAGGATAGCAATCGCCTCCCAACATGGCCACATTGATCACTTTTGCAGAAACGCCCCGTACTTCCTGTTTTTTGAATCGCTCATCAATGGGGGAATGATCTTTGAACCATTGGGCATTTTTGCTGATTGTTTCAGTTCGCCGGGTTGCTTCTGTGTTTTTGAAATTTACCACACTTTCCCAGCTGGCCTTCAATCCCAGCGGATCTCCGTACGTTTCGATAAAACCATTGATAAAGTCAACACGTGAATCCTGATCCTGAAGCCATTCAATATTGTATTGGTCGAAGGTGCTCAGATCTCCTGTTTCATAAAAATCTGTCAGTAGGGAAATAACTTTTTTTTGCTGATCATTTTCAGCGACCTGATGTGCTTTTTTTAGCCAGTACACTATTTTTTCAATGGCAGGGGAGTAGATGCCCCCAATTTTCCATGCTTTTTCAACTATTTGACCGTTCTCATTGGTCAGCAGGCTGTTCATTCCATGCGAAACCGGTGTTTTGTCTTCAGGATCTTTTCTGGAGGCATAGAAAGACTCAGCTTCCTGTTGGGAAACATTGTCGTAGTAATGGTTGGCTGAAGTGGCAATCAGATCCTCATTTTCATTTTGATTCACCCGACGTGCCGCAACTTCAGGATTAAACAATATCAGAGTCAGACGATTGATTAAATCCTGTTTGGATTCGTTAGTCCTCAGGGGAAGATGCTTGTCATCAATGCTTTGAACTGCTTGTTTGAAGAAATCCGCATTAAATCCGGGAGTGATTTTTGCGGTAGAGTAGTGGTGATGAATGCCATTGGAAAACCATACTCTTTTAAGAAATATCTCAAACCTTGAAAATTCGCTGCTTTCTCTGTTACCATTGTAATGTTCATAAACAGCTTCAAGGGTTCTTCTGATGGTCAGATTATGTTTGTAGTTCTGATCGAAGAGTATATCCCGCCCTTCTACTGCTGCCTGTGACAAATAGTAGATGAGTTCCTTTTGCTTTATCGACAACTCCTCAAAACCGCTCACCGGATATCGAAGAATTCGTAAATCGGCAAATTGCTCTACTACAAAGGAAAATGTTGTATGATTCATGTTGCTTTTTTTCTATTTAGTGCAATCTCCGGCTAAAATGATTAAAAATAGGGTCCGATCAGGTCTGCCAGATATTTCGGAATTCTGGTGGGGCGTCGGGTTTCCGCATTCAAAAACGCAAGGACTGTCTCTCCGGAGACCAACAACTTCTGCGATTCATTATAAATGTTGTATTTGAAGCGAATCCGGGATGTTGGAAAATCCTCAATATAGGTCTCAATGGTAATTTCTTCATCGTAAACGGCGGGGTGATGGTATTTTACATGCAATTCGGAGAGCGGAAGCATTATTCCCTCTTCCTCTATTTTGCTGTAGGGCACACCCAGATCGCGAAACATTTCGGTTCGTCCAACTTCAAAATAAGATGGATAAACGGCATTGTTTACGATTCCCATTTGATCTGTTTCGCCGTAACGAACACGAATTTTGGTGGTATGTTTTAGCATGGTGCTTATTTGAATGGTGAATCAGGTTCTTTGGCCATGTGACTGTATGATAGTTTTTCAACCAGCGAGGGCCACCACTTACTCAGAAAAACGGTCAATTTTCCTTCCTTGAAAGTCAGGATCAATGTTCTTTTTCTCTTCAGGATTGCTTTGGCAAGGTGACGGGCGACCTCTTCTGCACTCATCATTTTGTCTTCTGCACGAGGTGTCTCGCCCTGGTTGGATCCATCGGCAGTTAGTGCAGCTTTACGTACATTGGACGCTGTAAAGCCTGGGGCAGCAATAAGGACATGAAGACCGGTTTTCAGGTTTTCGGTACGCAGCGTTTGTAAAAATCCGTGCATGGCAAATTTAGATGCCGAATAACCTGTTCGTCCGGGCAGCCCAATAAATCCAGCGATAGAAGAAACCCCGACTACCGAACCTTTGGTCTCTAAAAGATGAGGAAGTGCATGTTTTGTGCAATATACCGTTCCCCAGAAATTTACATCCATCAGTTGCCTGAGTACAGAGAGATCCAGGTCTTTAAAGAGAGCCCTCATAGAGATTCCTGCATTATTGACCAGCACATCTATCTTCCCAAACCTTTTGACTGTTTGCTCAATAAGCACCTTACAATCTTCCTCTCTGCTAACATCCGTGGGCGTTACCAAAACTTCATGACCCGATGCGGTAAGCTCTTCCTCAATTTTGGATAGTTTGTCAGCACTTCGGGCTGCCAGTGATATTTTTGCACCTCTGGAGGCGAAATCCCTTGCACAGGCAAGGCCTATACCTGAAGAAGCTCCTGTGATGATTATTACTTTGTCTTTCATCCGTATAAAATTAATTTTTCAAGGCCGGATGGAACTCGCATGCAAGGAATTTATACATTGTCTTTTGTGACACCCCTTGCCATGCTCGTTTCATCCGTAAATAATTTATCTAAGTTATTGGTCTGATGGAACTCGCATGGTTGATTGTTTACATTCTCTTTTGAGGCAACCGTTGCCATGCTCGTTTCATTATAATAGTTTTTCCGGACAGTACTTGCCTGCCTTGTTCTTATAAGGCAGGTTAAGTTCATTAATTATACAAAAATGGACTTTTTTCAGGAAACAACCGAGATTGTGTGACATTTTTGCTTGTAACGATTGTTGTTTATCGGACCTTTTTCCTGCTCATCGGATTTATTTTACCACTCATCACTTAAATATTGCTAAAGGCTTTGGGTTTGTCATAATTTGCATGGTAAAGTTCAACCTACAAATCATTGCACAATGAACCTGAAACTTAAATCTATTATTCTTGTCTTTTCATTTTTCACTTTTCTACCATCTTTGCTGGCCCAGGTTGTAGTAAGTGGGCATGTTACTGACAAGCGGACAGGCGAGGGACTCCCCGGAGCCAATGTCTATGTTAAGGACAGTTACGATGGCACCATTACCGATAAGGCAGGATTGTATAAACTGGAAATTCCTGATTCCGGAGAATTGACGCTCATTTTCAGTTTTGTGGGATATCAGAGCGTTGAAAAAAGTTTAGCCGGGGCGGAAAATGTACCCATCGATGTTCAGTTAAGTGAAAGTATTACCAGCCTTAATGCGGTTACCATTACCGCCGGCAGTTTTGAAGCAGGCGATAAAAAAAGAGCTGCCGTGATGGATCCGATGGACATCTATACCACTGCCGGGTCACTGGGGGACATAGGTACTGCTTTAAAAACGCTGCCCGGAACTCAGGTCGCAGCCGATGACGGGCGGTTACTGGTAAGAGGGGGTGATGCTTCCGAAACACGTGTCTTAATGGATGGTGTCCTCGCTGCCAAACCCTATTATTCCAAGGTTCCGGACCTGCCAACCCGTGGGCGTTTTTCGCCTTCATTGTTCGAAGGCACCTTTTTCAGTACTGGCGGCTATTCTGCAGAGTTTGGGCAGGCACTCTCATCGGTTTTGGTACTCGAATCTCAGGATGTGGCTATCGAGGAACTTACCAGTGTATCGCTGATGAGCATTGGAGGAGAGCTGGCCAACACATGGGTGGGGAACAACCGGTCCTTTTCGGCCACAGGAGGCTATTTTAATTTTGGCCCTTACAACTCTTTGGTGAAGAACCACATGGATTGGGAAGATCATGTGGAGGCATTCAATGGAAATGTAAGTTATCGCCAAAAAGGGGAAAAGGGAAGTTTGTTTAAGTTTTTTGTCTCCGGAGATTATGGTGGGCAATCTTTCTTTGTTCCTGATGGTTCAGGACAGGAATTGATGATTGATGAAACGGGAGGCAATGTTTATGTTAACAGCACTTACCATCGCTCCTTGACCGATAAAACATTAATGAAAGGGGGCGCTTCCTATACTTATGACAATCAGGATTTTCAAGCCGGAATACACAATCAAAAAACAGGAGAATGGGCCTCAGAGGCAAAGGTAAAGCTGATTTCTCAATTGAATAGCAGACTGAAACTTACTTACGGGGGAGCCTGGCAGAAAACAAGTTTCGATGAAACTTACCGGCAAACGGAAAGTGGTTTTTCAGTAAATGCCACCTTTTCAGATGATCTGTATTCTGCTTTTTCAGAGGCTGAATGGCGCCTTCATCCTGACATTGCTTTCAGACCCGGTTTGCGGTTTGAATATTCCACCCAGTCGGATGAAAAAGTCTTTTCTCCGCGTGCCGCAATGGCTTTTGCCGCCGGAGAAAGCACTACGTTCTCTCTGGCCTGGGGGCATTTTTTTCAGACAGCACAGAGCGATTTCCTAAAGTATAACCGTGGGGTGAAAATGCAAAAAGCAGAGCATTTCATTATGGGTTTGCAAACCGGAAGTCTGGCAACACGACTTTTTCGGGCTGAGGCTTATCATAAAAACTATTCCGATCTGATTACCGGTATATACAATGATTTTGGAGAGTTTGCACCAACGGGAAACGAAGGAAATGGTTATGCCAAAGGAATTGATTTTTTCTATCGTGACAAATCGCTGATTGACAATCTGGATTTTTGGATATCCTATTCTTATGTTGATTCGGAAAGAAAATTTATGGACTATCCTGAAAAGGTAACTCCTGAATTTATTGCACCTCACACTTTCAGCCTGGTAGCTAAACAATTTGTTTCTCCCATAAGATCACAAATCGGTCTTACCTGGATGTGGAATTCCGGCAGACCTTATCACATTCCCGGTGATGATACTTTCATGACACACACATCACCCAATTACAGCGATCTGGGGGCAAATCTGAGTTACCTGACAAGCTTGTTCGGTCAGTTTACCATTGTTCACCTGAGCGTATCAAATGTACTGGGACGTGAAAATGTTCTGGGGTATCGCAGAGTCTCTCTTTCCGGAGATGCTGAAAACAGTTCACTAATTACCATTAAACCGGATGTGAAGCAATTTATTTTTCTTGGCGTCTTTATATCCATAAATTAACCTTTTAAATATTTTGATTATGAAAACTTTAGCAATTTTGATTTTGTCTTTTTTAATTTCTTTTGCAACAAAGGCAGCAGACTATGAATCCGCAATGAAACAGACCATTGAAGAGATGTATCAGTCACAGGAGGCGGATAAACTTGAAAGTATTGCTGCCAGATTTTTCAGGATTGGTGAAACAGAAAAAGATCGGTGGCTTCCTTATTATTATTCTGCTTATTCATATGTGAGCATTACCTATCATCTTGAAGATGGGGAGGTGATTGACAAAACTCTGGATAAAGCCCAATCAATGCTTGATAAAGCTATGGCACTCAATCCGAATGAGTCTGAAAACCATGTTCTTCAGGGACTCATCCATTCTATGCGTATTACCAACCCCATGCGTGGAATGAAATATTCGGCCCTTTCGAATGAAGCGCTTGAAAAGGCGGAAAAACTGAACCCGGAGAATCCACGTATATGGTTTTGTAAGGCTCAGAATGTATTTTATACCCCTGCAATGTTTGGTGGTGGAGCAGCAAAAGCCCGGCCTCTTTATGAAAAAGCTGCAGAATTATTTGATACCTTTGATCCACAGAGTGAAATATGGCCGCAATGGGGAAGGGAGCTGACCGAAAGCCAGCTTGCATCTATTGGGGAAGAGTAACTCATCGATAACCAATTGTAGATTTAAAAGATAAATAATGACAAGGCGTCCCGGGATTTTTTTTGAAATTCTTCTCTATGGTGGCATCTCTGTAGCAATAGGTGTGTTTTTTCAATGGATCAATTGTCCCTATTGTATGACGCAACCTGATTTAATCCTGCAAAACATCGGATATTCATTGATGCTTGGGTTGGGGTTGTTTTTCAATAAATTTTTATATGGACTGGCAATAGGGCCATATACCTCCTGGATAGATAAACCGATACGGGCTGTTTTTATTTCTTTGGGAGTGACCACCCTCTATTCCGGACTTGTCATTTTTGTTACCAACTGGTTGTGGTTTTCCGCCGTTCAGGGAATGCCATTTGGCGTTTTTCTTCGCGATTTTCCCGGTATTTGGGTTACCGAATTTGTCATACTTTACTTCATTTCACTGTGGTTCTATGCCCGGACATTCTTTCTCGACTGGAAAAAAGAGATAAAACAACAGGAGATGCTAAAGAGGGAGGCATTGAGTGCCAAATACGATGTACTCAAAAGTCAGGTGAATCCGCATTTTCTTTTTAACAGCCTGAATGTGGCTACCTCCCTGATAGATAAAAGTCCTGACAGAGCTAAACACTTTCTTTCCAGATTGTCAGGAATGTATAGGGATATTCTTGAATTACAGGATGATGACCTGGTTTCTTTGGAACGGGAGTTAAAGCTGGCTTCACGTTATCTGTATCTGCAGGAGATGCGTTTTGGGAGCTCTTTTCATTACAACCTTCCCACAGACGGATTAAAGAGCTATAAAATTGTACCTCTTTCGGTGCAGTTGTTAATGGAAAATGCTTTTAAGCACAACCGTTTTTCTGCCGAAAACCCCATGAAGATTGATGTATTGATAAAGAATGGGTATTTGGTGGTTAGAAACAGCCGCAATGAACTAAACTCAGATGCCGATTCCCTGAAACTGGGGCTTGAGAACCTCCGGGGCAGGTATCAGTACCTTACCGGTCAGGATATTGAAGTAATTCATTCCCGCGGGGTTTTTGAGGTTCATATTCCACTGATAAATATAAATTGAGAATAAAAAAAAAGCGGATGCTCCATTATGGAAAATCCGCTTTTTCTTTAAAATAAAATCACTGTTAACCATTCAGAAATTTAGACAAAGTTTCAATTAAAATCTGCAATCTGATAGGTTTGGCCAGGTAGTCATCACAACCGGCTTCCATACATTTTTCTCTTTCACCGGACATCACATGAGCTGTCTGAGCAATAACCGGTATATTCGGGTTGATTTTCTTGATTTCACGGGTTGCAGTATAGCCATCCATTACGGGTAACTGCAAATCCATTAAAACCAAATCAACCTCATTATCCTTAAACAAGTCAATGGCTTGTTGTCCGTCTTTGGCCCAAAGAATTTTTGCACTGGTTCGGCGCAGGGCTGCATCAAAGAATATTTTATTGGTATCTACATCTTCCACTACCAAAATAACCTTGTCTCCCCAGTCCTGGTTTAGTGCATCGCTTAAATTCGAATCCGACATAATATATTGTACTTAAAATAGATTTAATGAATTTGGATTGTCCAAAATAACACTTTATTTTTTAATATCCCTGAATTTTTAACAAAAAATAATTGGTTGTTTCTTTTTTGTGATGAAGGATTGCTGAAACGTTCTTTTTTTTGTTCTTTTGAGTGACTTTAGGTGAGTCACAATGTTAAACGGGCCAATATCGGCATTGTAAAATGAAGAGGAAATTACTGCACTATATATTTTTCTTGTTGTTGTTTTTTGGAGGGAATAATTTTTCAGAAGCTCAATATTCTGTTGATTTTTCACTTGCACGAAAATTTCGTGAAACTTCGGTTGACAGTCTGTCTGTCAGGGAAAAGATTGCATTAATTCTTCTGCCGGCAACAACAACCGCCTCCGGCAATAGTACTTCTGAAGAGGGTACCTTTCAGAATCCATTGGTTACGTCAGGAAGTATGCTGAATGTAATTGACGGTTTTTTCGGAGAGCACCAGGTATTTCCATTTCCGGATATCAGGGCAATTAGATCGGTAGATGACAAACAAATGAAACAAATCCTGAGAGTGGATTTATTGACTCACCTTTACCATTCCCAAAAAAAGTTTGTTCTTGCCGATCACCAATATCTTTTTCATGAAGTGAATTATTCATGGGGCAAATCCACATTGAGTCATTTCCCGTTTGCACTTTGGGTAATTGCCGGCAATAGTGGAGAGGGCATTGCCATTCCTGCCATGCAAATGCCTGATCGCCTGCTTGAAAGAAGTCAGGCGCTTGAGTATATAAGCAATCCGAATCATAGAGGAGTATTCAGCTCATGGAAAGGAGAAGGGCATTCTGAATTGCCGACATCTTTTGAAAAAGCGGTTTCACAGGGCGTTTTCTTTCTTTCAGAAAATCCGATGAAGGATATTGAAAAGCTGGCAAGAGCTTATGAAAACAAACTACTGGTTGAGGAGGAGTTGGATCAGGGATGCAATAAAATCCTGGAGGTATTACAACAGGTTCAATGCGATTTCTTTCCTGCGGACTCCGTTCCTGAATCTATAGCACACCTGGCTCGCAGACAGGTGTTAGAGCAGGGCATTCGTTTTTTTCACAGGAAAGAAGGCCCTTTTTTACCCGCCCGGTTATCAAATGTAAAAGTTGGTCTTATTAGTGATGTTGGAGAGAAAGCAACTCAGGCATTTCTAAGAATGGCAGAGAATCATTTTCCCATTCAAGATGAGGAGGATACAAGTCTCGACTATGTTTTATGGCTAACTGAGGAAAAAGAAATCAATGATTCGCTTTTCAGGACCAGAGTTTCTGAAATCCGAAGGGCATTTCCTGATGTTCATATTGCTCTTGTTATGGCAAACAGCGGTCACTGTTTTAAAGCTCATTCTTTGCCCGATGGGGTAGAGGCATTGTTTACCGCTACTTCCGATCAACTGCCTGTTTGGGATTTACTAGCCCAAGCTGTGGCCGGAGGATTGAATATGGGAAATACGAGACCGCATGAAGAATGGCTGGCAAATGTGAAACACTTTTCACGGGCAGTCCCTGCTACGCGGTTGAAATTTGGCATTCCTGAAGAGGTTGCCATGAGTCGGGATTCTCTCTTTCGGATCGATTCAGTTATGGCTGAAGCGATAAAGATGGAGGCTACGCCGGGGGCCCAGGTTTTGATTGCCCGCGACGGGGTTGTTGTCTGGAACAAAAATTACGGGCATCATACTTATGAAAAAAAGCAAAAGGTTGCTTCTGATCATCTCTACGATGTGGCATCGGTAACCAAGATAACAGCCACCATCCCGGCGCTGATGAGTATGTATGAAAGAGGAATGTGGCAACTGGAGGATACCTTGGGGATGTACTTTCCAGAAGCAGATACCACGGAAAAATCAGGAATAACCATGAAAGAGCTGCTCCTGCATGAGAGCGGTCTGACCTCTTATATTCCCTTTTATCAGCAAACAATTGACCGGGAGCGATTAAAAGGGGGGCTCTTTGGACGACGTTACAGCTGGTTGTACAATATTAAGCTGGATGATTATATCTATCTAAACCGAACAGTGTATTATCGTAAAGATATTTTTCAAAAAAAGAGAGATGATCTTTTTAGCATTCCGGTGGCCCGGAACTTTTTTATGAACCGGCAATATCTGGATTCAATGAAACTTCAGGTTCTTGAGTCTCCCATGCGTCGGCGTCACCGTTACCTTTACAGCGATTTGGGGTTCTTTTTTCTCGGACAGATGGTTGATAGATTATCCGGCAAAACAATGGATCTGTTTATGGATTCTGCTTTTTATAAGCCCTTGGGGATGACTCGAACAGCATTTTTGCCTGCAGGCAGGTTTCCGGATAAAGAGATCGTTCCCACCGAGCAGGACAAAGCTTTTCGTAAGCAACTGATACATGGGTGGGTGCATGATCCCGGAGCAGCCATGATGGGCGGGGTGGCCGGTCATGCCGGATTGTTTTCCAATGCCCTTGATATGGCCCGGATGATGCAGATGTATCTCAACAAAGGTACCTATGGAGGCATGCGCTATTTGGAGGAGAGCACCATTGAGTTATTTACCAGCTGCCATAATGAGGAGAACCGACGTGGATTGGGGTTTGACAAACCGGAACCGGATACTGCCAAAGTAAGCCCCGCATCAGAATTTGCATCTTTGTCGTCTTTCGGACACAGTGGATTTACAGGTACTCTGGTCTGGGCCGATCCTGAATCCGGATTGGTATATGTTTTCCTTTCCAACAGAATTTACCCCCATCAATACAACAAAACATTGATTAAGGAAAACATTAGAACCCGAATACAGGATGCAGCCTACAAGGCAATAATAAAAAGGGAGGATGAGGGTTTACAGTATTGATTGACCAACATGCTAAGGAATGAAGGAGTTTTGGATTATATCTTCGATATTGATATATTTGAGGATAACCAAACCATTTTTTATGTGGAAATTCTACTTTCTTTCTTTTGTTTTATCCCTTTCCCTTATTTCCTGTAATCAAAATGATCCCATAGAAATTGAAGCGACCGAAAATGTTCGTGTTACCGAGCCACAGGTCAGCAGAGATTTACAGGATATAGTAGATGATGGCGTTCTGAAAGCCATTATGGTATATAGCAGCACCTCCTATTTTTTGTACAGAGGACAACCCATGGGATATGAATATGAGTTGTTACAACGACTGGCAAAGCATCTGGATGTGGAGTTGGAAGTGGTATTGGCCAAAGATATTGATGAGCTCATTAATATGCTGAATCGTGGGCAGGGAGATATTCTGGCGCATGGCATGACGGTTACTCAGCATCGCCGTAAGTATGTCAATTTTATGGATTATCTCTACCTAACTCGCCAGGTGCTGGTTCAAAGGAAACCTGAAAACTGGCGGCAAATGAAGCTGCATGAAATTGAAAAAGAGCTCATTTCTGACCCAATTGAACTGATTGGCCTTCCGGTTTATGTGAGACGAAACTCAGCCTATTACAGTCGTTTAACCAATCTTCAACAGGAAATAGGGGGGCAGATTGATGTTGATACCATTGAAGGAGAATGCTCTACCCAAAAAATCATAAAGATGGTTGTTGACGGAGAGATTGACTATACTGTTGCAGACAACAACATAGCTCGTCTTAATGCTTCTTTTTATCCCATACTTGACGTGGAAACCCCTGTGAGTTTTTCGCAGCGAATTTCCTGGGCAGTGCGCAAAAATAGTCCTGAATTGCTGGACACGCTCAATTTTTGGGTAAAGCAGATGAAAGATGATGTGGATTATTACGTTATCTATAATAAGTATTTCAAGAACACCCGATCTTTTAGCAAACGAATTTCTTCAGAATTTTACAGTGAAAACGGAGCCAACATCAGTCGCTTTGATAGTATTGTGAAGCTTCATGCGAATCGTATCGGCTGGGACTGGCGGTTGCTGAGTTCATTGATTTATCAGGAGTCAGGTTTTGATCCGGGGGAGAAGTCCTGGGCCGGAGCCGGGGGATTAATGCAACTGATGCCGGCAACTGCCAGAGAACTTGGGGTGTCCGATATTTCTGATCCGTCACAAAATCTGGAAGGAGGAACCACTTACCTCAAACATTTATGGGAAAGATGGGCGGAGATACCCGACTCGGTGGATCGATTGAAATTTACAATGGCTTCGTACAACTGTGGCTACTCTCATGTGGAGGATGCCCGCAGGCTGGCAGAAAAATACGATGCCAATCCTTTTATATGGGATGACAATGTGGAACAATATGTGCTAAACCTGATGTATCCTGAGTATTATAATGATGAAGTAGTCAGATACGGTTACGTAATGGGAGAGGAGCCGGTTAATTATGTGAGACAGATATTAAACCGTTTCGAGCATTACTCAAGATTGATTCCTGAATCGAATTAAACTTTACCTGATTTATTGGTAAATCAGTCCTCCCCAAAAACGAGTGAACAAAAAACAGGGTTGACTTTTGGTGAATTTTAACCTGGATAAGCCAGGACCAATAAGTTTTAAAAAAATAAGTCAAACTTACTTTGATTAATAATTGCTATACTTTTGTTTTTTGTCCTCGAAGTTTACGAATTAAAAAGCTGTATTACAGCTTTTTAATTCGTATAATTCGTAAAATTCGTGGATCCCCCTAAAAAAATGGCGTAGCCATTTTGCGTTAATAATTGGAAAATATTCTGGCAAAAACACTAAAATTAGGAGTAAGACACCAATATCAACCCACATCATGTATTAAATGGGGAAATGCGTTTTTGCCCGATCAGCGTTTCGGCTCAAAGAATTTTTTAAACACCCTGATGATGTACTCATGATCGTGGATTCCTCCAAGCTCTCTTACGGAGTGCATCCCCAGCATAGGATTGCCAACATCGACAGAACGGATGTCCATCTGAGTTGTCAGAACATTTCCGAGCGTTGAACCTCCTGCCATATCACTTCGGTTCACAAATTTCTGGCAGGGCACTCCGGCCAAACGGCAAAGGGTTTCAAAAACGGCTCCGCTGTCTCCGTCGGTGGTATATTTCTGGTTGGCGTGAATCTTTATTACAGGTCCTTTATTGATCAGAGGGTGGAGTACCGGATCGTGCTTTTCCGGATGGTTGGGGTGGACGGAATGAGCCATGTCTGCTGAAATCATAAATGATTTGTGCTGGGTTTGCTGAATTCCCTCGTCATCTTCTCCAAGTTGCTTCAACACTCTTTCAAAAATGTTTTTGAAAACCGGAGATCCTGCCCCTTGCTTGGTTTGACTCCCGACTTCCTCATTGTCGAAGATACAAAGGAAATTGGTTGCCTCTTGTGGTTCTGCGTTTACAATAGCCTTTAATCCTGCATGAACCATAGCAAGATCATCAAGTTTAGGACTGGAAATAAACTCACTATCGGGACCGAGCAAGCATCCCCGGTGATATTCATTGAGGGTGATGTCGTAATCAATAATTTTCTCTGCATCCACACCTGCTTCGCGCGACAGCAATTCCTTAAAGAAGCCTTTCTCTCCTTTATCTCCGATAATACCACATAGTGGGAGCATATCTTTTTGCTTGTTCAACTCCACTCCATCATTCACCGATCTGTTCAGATGAATAGCCAGATTGGGGATGGTTAGCATGGGGCGATTGAAGTTTACCAGACGGGATTCCGGATGCAAAACATCTTCACCTTCTGTAATGATTCGTCCTGCCATCGATAAGGGTCGATCCAGCCAGCTCATTAAAATCGGACCACCATAAACTTCTGTATTGAACTTTACATAATGATCGTCCTCCACCATTTCTGGCGATGGCTTTATCTTGAATGAGGGAGAATCACTGTGAGCGCAGATCAGCCGGGTTCCTTCCTGGGAAGGAGCTTTGGTGCCGGTAATAAAGGCATAAACAGAAGATCCGTTCTTGGTGGTATAATATTTTTTGCCAGGTTCCAAATTCCACCTGTCCTGAAGGTTGAGTGGCTCAAATCCTGCTTTGTTTAACTCTCTGGAAATTGTTTCTACTACGTGATAGGGACTGGCTCCATCATGAATGAAATCGATTAATTCAAGAGCTGTTTTTTGTGTATTGTTCATATCCTGATTTTTAAGTAAGCATTTGTTTTATCTATCCTGGATTATTCCAACTTTACTTCATGAAATATTCAGAATAACAAAGATAAAGCACCATGGGTTTGAATGAAATGATTTTATACAAGTTATAATTCAACCTTTTCGCTCTTTATTGGTAGCAATTTGACCAACCAAAACAGGGCTTTTAAGCCACTGGAAGGATGGGCATTTCTCCTCATGCGTTCAGTCTGCACCCACCTGACCCGGGGCATAATTGTGGCTGGTCACCTTGATAAATGGTTACGATAAATTTTATTTGTATCTGGAATAGAAGATGGAATTAAAAATTAAAATAAAATTATGATAGGTCTTGATGTTCCTGTTTATTTGTTTTAAATTTACTATAAGACCTTTTATTTATTTGAAGAAAAACTCCTGACCCTACAGGGAAGAGAATTCATTTTTGAGTTGCATATTCCTTAAACCTAAAAGATATAGAGATGAAACATTACAGAATAAAAGTGAGAGACGATAAAGCTGTGTTTTTTGAAGAGCTATTGAGGTATCTGGATTTTCTTGATTATGAACAGGTCGAGAGTTTTTCCGAACCCCGGATTTATACCAATTTTGAACTTAGATCTCAAAAAACAAAAGCGATGGAACCTCGATCAACTCCGACTAAAAGCAAAGGACGTACGAAATCTGTGGGAGATGAAGCAAAGAGTTCATCAGCTGAAAGTTTGCGTGAGGTGCTGGCACGAATTGATCAGATGAGAGATCAATCCAGAAAAAGTAAATAGTGTTTGTCTAAAAAGTCAGGAAAGGTTCTGGCTTGGGTTGTGTCTGTTCAGAAAGTGCCTGTTACAAGGCTTGCGAAGTCCGAAAATACGGAGTTTACTTTTCCTAAATGAGTACTTTTCGGACAAGCGTAACGCAGTAAATGGTACTTTATGGACAGACACTAAGTAATTTCTTAATTCGCGTTGTTAATAACCTCTTTGGAGCATTTATGAAATGTTTCGGAGAGGTTTTTTGTTTCAGAGGTGGTTTTTTCTTGTAAATTTGCATCCTGAAACATTGGGGGCCGGTTAATAAGTTAAGATGGCTTCCCGCTTCGTTCAGCGTGAGTGCAATGACGGATCTTTGCAGGATATGGGTGTTTGACAGGGATTGGTTCTTAGCTTTGCCCTAAATTACTCCTGCCAATCTTGTTAAACTCCTGTAATACCTTGTTGTTTGCACTCTTGTTTTTAGTCATGTTCTTTTGAGAATTCAGTGCTCAAAAATTCATGTTTTTTTGAACTGATAATTACAAAATTTTAATCGAATGCATAGAAGTTGGTCACTCAATGAGTTTCTGGTATTAATCATACGTTTTCTTTTCATATTGACATTGTTTTCCATCAGTCGTTTGACTTTTTTCTGGTTTAATGCTGATTTGTTCAGGGAAATATCATTCAATGGGTTCCTGAATTTGTTGGTCGGGGGGCTTCGCTTTGACATCAGCGCCTTGTTGTATGTCAATTCTTTGTTTTTACTTCTTTCCCTGTTGCCGTTTAAGTTCAAATTCAGTAACTGGTATCAGAAGGGGTTGAAAATTCTTTTTTTGGTTACCAATGGTATTGCTTTGGCAGGAAATGTGGCCGATACAATATACTATCGATTTACGTTAAAAAGAACCACCGCCGGTGTGTTTGAACAATTCTCAAATGAGGAGAATATGGGGGCACTGTGGTTACGATTTATCTTTGATTACTGGTATGCAACCTTGATCTGGGTGGCATTTATGTTTCTGCTTGGATATTTGTACAATCGGGTGAAACCACAACCCGCCTTAAAGACATTTGGTTGGAAATACCTGGGGATCACAGTTGTGGTAATGACCGTGGTTGGAGGGCTTTCCATAGGGGGAATGCGGGGAGGTTTCCGGCATAGTACACGTCCTATCAACATAAGTAATGCCGCTAAATATGTGGAGCGGCCGGAGCAGGTTTCCATTGTGTTGAATACACCCTTTTCCATTTTCAGAACTTTCGGCAAAACTGTTTTTAAACCGGTTCGTTTTTTTGAAGAAGAAGAATTGTCTAAGATCTATACCCCGGTTTTTCAGCCCGAACAGTCAGCTTCCGGAAGTCGGGTGGGGGAAAAGTATCCCAATGTCGTTTTAATTATTCTGGAAAGTTTCGGACGGGAGCATATCGGTGCTTTGAATCAGAATCTTGAAAACGGGAACTATGAAGGTTTCACACCCTTTCTCGACAGTCTTATTACACAATCGTGGGCTTTCGACAAAGCTTACGCAAACGGTAGAAAATCCATCGATGCATTGCCATCGGTAATTGCCTCTGTTCCTTCTCTGGTTCAACCTTATATTGTTTCGGAGTATTCTACCAATAAAATCAACGGACTGGCAGGTCTGTTGTCGCGTGTGGGTTATGAAACTGCCTTTTACCACGGAGCGCCTAATGGTTCAATGGGTTTCCATGCATTTACAAAAATGGCCGGATACGATGCCTATAAGGGAAAAACAGAATACAACAATGATGAAGATTTCGATGGAATGTGGGGCATATGGGATGAGCCCTTTTTTCAGTTTTTTGCTGAAGATATGGGGCAGCTGAAAGAACCGTTTTTTACAACCCTTTTTTCTGTTTCTTCGCACCATCCGTTTGCTGTTCCCGAACAATATGTTGACACTTTTCCTAAAGGCCCGCTTCCTTTGCATGAAGTAATGGGATATTCCGATATGGCCCTTCGCAGGTTTTTTGAAACAGCTTCCCGGGCTGACTGGTTTGAGAATACCCTGTTTATTATAACTGCAGATCATTGTACCATTCCTTTTCATGAGGAATATAAAACACCGGTGGAGAGTTTTGCCATACCTCTTGTTTTTTATAAACCCGGTGATATTTCTCCCCGAATGGATTCTGGTCTTGCCCAGCAAACCGATATAATGCCTACTGTTTTGTCGTATATTGATTATCCCTATCCATATGTAGCATTTGGTAACGATTTGCTTTCCAAAAGCAGGGAAGAGCGTTTTGTGGTAAATTACATTAATGATCGCTACCAGTTTTTGTATAACAATTATGCCATCTATTTTGATGGTGAGGAGGTTACTGAAGTTTATGACCTGAAGAGTGATCCGTTGCAGGAAATTAATATTAAACAGGGTGCTGATCTGAAAAATGCCAAAAGACTTTTTAAAGCATATCTTCAGCAATACATCTCCAGAATGATCAATGATGAGATGTCCTTAAAATAGAAGTGCAATCCCCAAATACCAGTTCATATTTTATGTGAGCCCAACTGCCGTAAGGTTTATTGCTTCCTTCTACAGTAACTAAATGCACTGCTTTATGAGATTTTGTGGTTGTGTGTTGTTGCATAAGGCTGGGTAAATGGGCAGTAAATGAATGAGTTACGAGTTTTGCGAACTGGGATTGTGTTTAGTTCTCGATATTTTTCCGTTACGCTTAATATTGTTTTAAACAAAAATTAACCATAAATTGTAATCATAATTATATTTTAGATAATAAAAATTTAGAGGTGATATTCGCTCATGGAGCACCACCACTGATTTGCGAAAAAAGAGTCATTCAAGTACGAAAATTTAACTTTGTTCAAAAAAAAACGCATTTTCAAGCATTTTTTAGTCGCTGGAATTTGGTAAACACCAAAAACCGTCTATATTTGTGGAAAGAAGAATGGGAAACTTAGTTTTTAACCCTAAAAATTAAATTTTATTATGAACAAAGCTCAATTAATTGAAGCAATCGCTGGTGAATCAGGATTGACTAAAGCAGATGCTAAAAAAGCACTCGATGGTTTTATTAAAGTAACCGGTGATGCATTGAAAAAAGGTGACCGGATTGCACTTGTTGGATTTGGTTCTTTCTCTATCTCTGAAAGAAGTGCCCGTACAGGACGTAATCCTCAAACCGGTAAGGAAATTCAAATTCCTGCCAAGAAAGTTGTTAAGTTTAAAGCTGGAAGTGAATTGACTGATGCTGTAAACTAATTCTTTTTTGGTCAAACGAAAAAGAAGGGGGTGTTTCATATTGTGAGATACCCCTTTTTTATGTGGTATGATGGAAAAGGTATTAATAGAATTTCTTTCTCAATTTGTGACTTCCTCCAGACTGGAACTTTTCAAAAGTGTATTGGAAGAACGCACCGATTATATCACCGTTGTACTGGAAGATATTTTTCATCCGCACAATGCCAGTGCTGTATTACGGAGTTGTGACTGTTTTGGTGTTCAGGATGTTCACATTTTAGAGAACCGACACACCTATAATGTCAACCCCGATGTTGCTCTCGGGGCGTCCAAGTGGCTAACCCTGCACCGATATCACGAAGTGGGGAAAAACAATACCACCCGTGCTTTGTTAGATTTAAAAAATCAGGGATACAGAATTGTTGCTACTGTTCCGGACAGGAAAGCGGAGTCACTTCATTCTTTTGATGTCCATAATGGCCCGTTTTCACTAGTATTCGGAGGCGAAAAGACCGGTGTTTCCGGGGAAGTCAGAAAAATGGCCGACCATTTTGTGACCATTCCTATGGTGGGATTTACAGAAAGTTTAAATATATCCGTTGCAGCTGCAATTATGTTGCAACATTTTACAGAGCAAATCCGTAAGAATATTGTTAACCGAAAACTAAGTGAAGATAAGTATAACCGAATTTTACTCGATTGGATCAGAAAGTCTGTTAAACGTGTGGATATCATTGAAAAAGATTTTTTGACAAGATTAAGTCGTGATGTTGAATAAAAATTATTCTACCATTTATTCATTAATTTCATCGCGTTGCAGTGGCATAATTTGAGTATATTTTTGTATTTTTGACCAAAATCTCTATCTATGAATTGTATCATTATTGATGACGACAAGCTGTCAATAAAAATAATTGAGGAATTTGTTGGCCGTACCGAAGGATTACATCTTACCGGCTCATATTCCAGTGCAGTTGAGGCAATAAATTCGTTGAACCAACCGGATGCTGAGAAAGTAGATCTGATATTTCTGGATATTGAAATGCCTGAAATGTCAGGTATCGAGTTTTTGGAATCTCTGGATATTATTCCTCAGGTAGTTATTTACTCTTCCCAGGAAAAGTACGCTTTAGAGTCGTATGAGTATGACGTTACGGATTATTTGCTGAAGCCGGTTCAGTTTGGCCGTTTTATTAAGGCCGTGAATAGGGCCCGTGAACGTTTTGACAAGAAAGAAAGTCCTGTAAAGGAGAGTACCGAGATTTTCATTAAAAACAATGGTTCTCTGGTGCGTATCAAATATGATGATATTTTGTGGATTGAAGCTCTTGAGAATTATGTGGTTCTGAACACTTTCAATGATAAATATACCATCCATTTCACCATGAAATCAATTGCCGACAAAATGCCGGCAGATAAATTCATGCGGATTCACCGATCATTCATTGTAAATTTCAGCAAAATAAAAGTTATTGAAGATAATTCTGTTGTGATTAAAACAGATAGTGGTACCAAAGTGATTCCAATCGGAAAGTCATATCGTGATAAGCTGATGAATGATATCAATCTGATATCCAAATAGTGTTTGTCCATAAAGTACCATTTTCTGCGTTACGCTTGCCTGAAAATTTCTCATTTACTTAAGTAAACTGCGTATTTTCGGGCTTCGCAAGCCTTGAAACTGGCACTTTCTTGATAAACACTTGACTATTAACAAATTTTGCTTAATTCATAGAAGGACACCAAATAGACAAAACCCCAAAAATATAAAAAGCACCGACAAAATATTTTCTGTCGGTGCTTTTTTTTGCCCAAAACTTTTACTCTTTTAAAAGACCTTCCAGGTCAAGAAAGCTCCATCGTTTCAACCAGTTTATCTGTCCCAGGGCACCTTTAAAATTAGCATTCTGAAACCATGGGTTGGTAGTGACATACAATTCACCGGGTATAAGGTTTTCAGGAATCAGATTCATCCGACTTATCTCCTGGGGGTTGTAATCAATTTGTGGATTTTCTAACAAATTGTTTCCTGCTTCAAAATGTTGCGAAACAAGTTCATCCTGTTCGGTAACGTCTTCAAAATTCAGGGAATAAACGCTCAGGATATTTAATGCCGAATTGTTTCCGGTCATGTAAAAGGCATTATTAAGAATTTTTATCTTTCCATCAAGAAACTGTTGATAGCTATCCAGTTGGTCGCCTGAATATTCAATAAAGATACCCTGTTTCTGATGCAGGAAAAGCGAATTGGAGATGATCCCTGCCGAACTGTTGTCAAAGCTTGCTGCTTGTCCGTTTTCATCCATTCCGCGACCGATAAATGTTCCGTTTGTGATATGGGGGCGGGTGGCAGGGGTTCCTTCATTATCGCTTAACTCCACCAGTAAATCACCTGCAGATCCGGCCTGAAGTCCCACAATAAACTGACAACTCCCGGTATATCCCAGGTCGAAATCAAAGGCATCATCTCCACAAAACCCAGCAAGCAGATATCGTCCGTTTACTGTTCCGCCGAAAAACTCAAATCCATCATCGCGGTTGGAGATGACTTCAACATATTCAAGGGTAGTTTGATCACCAACACCTCCAAGTGTGAGCCCGTTGATTTCGTTGCCTTGACTTAATTGAGTGCCGCCATGACGAATGGAGACGTATTTGAGCACTCCGGAATTGTCATTGGCATTGGTGCCGCCATACATTCCCCGGGGATCCTCAAAAGGTATTCCTTCCATCATCTGTTCACCGGAGACAGTGTTTACCGGTGCATCTCCCAGAACAATAACACCTCCCCAAAGGCCATTGGCTTCAGCCGGGACAGATCCTTGCAAATCGTCTCCTTCAACTGTGAAGACGATGGGTGCATCAGGGGTTCCTTCGGCAATAATTTCGGCTCCGCGGGCTACAACCAATGCACTGGCGTTTTCTTCCTGGCCTGTTTTGGCTCTGATGACCGTCCCGGGCTCAATGGTCAATGTCTGGCCTTCATTTACATAAACAATGCCATCCAATAAATATTTTTGATCCGCTTTCCAGGTTGTTGTGCCGGTACCACCTCCGTTATCTGAAATGACAGTAAATTCACCGGGAAGGATATACTCTGACTCCCGACAGGAATGAATGCCTGTCAGAAAAACAATTCCGATGAAAACTGCCAGAAAATTATTTTTTTTCATCCGTATAAAATTTAGTAATTAAGGTCGGATGGAACTCGCCTGCAAGAATTTACACATGTTCTTTTGAGGCAATCGTTGCCATGCTCGTTTCATTAGTATAAAATTTAATTATTGGGGTCGGATGGAACTCGCAATCCTTTTTTGCATGCTCGCTTCATACTGTTTTCTTTTAAAAAGATGCTTCAATGTTGAGGTAAAAAGCAGAGACTGCATCCAGGTTACTGGCTGCAGGATAATGATCCTGATAGTTGGCTGCAATCTTTATGGCTTTAATAGGAATATATTCAATACCTGCAGTTACAGCGGTTTCGTCCTTCGACAAATTCCAGGGCACTGTTTCACCATCAGGGATGTTGGACTCAATTTTATCAAACCGTCCAAAAACCCATGTTTTGGGAAGTATTTTAACATCGCCAAGTATGGAGAAACCGTCGATGTTATGATCATCCTGAAAACTGCGATTAAAATGCAGTGCATATTCACCACCTATCGAAAAAAGATCGTGACGGTAACCGGCAAATAAAGAGCCGGTTCCCTGATTGACCTGCTTACTTGAGAAATCACCGTATAAACGGGTAATAAGTCCGTCCAAAGGCCTGAATGTTGCCCCAAGTGCCGCTTTAAATGTATTGTCGTTCTGCAAACTGGAGTAACCTTCGCCATTAAACAAAGCAAAATCAACATCCACCAAATCGGTGAGGTAGGCAACTTTTGCTCCGATGTCTGCACTGGAACCATATTTGTATGCTCCCATCAGTGATTCATTGATGTAGCGGCGTTTCCAGAATTTGTCCTGAAGTTTAAACTGGGTGGCATCCTGAAGGCCGAAGGTAACCTGAAGGAAATCGAAAGGGGTGTATTGCACCATGGCCGTCTTAAAATAACCAAAACGACGCAATAATGAGTACTGTGAAGCATCATTTGGGGAACCGATGTCTATTTTTACTTCAGCCGAGAACTCTTTTGAAATCTGATATTCATACCCAAGGTAGGCACGTCTGACTTCAAAAGCTGTTTGCTGATCGGGCCCTGACAGCGAAGTATTGAAATTGGTAAATATCTTTCCGAAAACCTCTCCCGAGGGTTCAAAGTCTTTGGCTTCCCCTTCCTGAGCAAGGACGGGAGACACCGTGCCAATACTCACAAAAAGGAAAAAGACCATTCGTTTTAATGAGAACATTCTTCCAACAATTTAAGATAAGTGAAAAAGGAGCATACCCTGTGTAAATATGCTCCTTTTGTAATGAATCAGACTATTTTTTATGAGAAGCCACAAAATCTCGCTGTGCTTTCAACAAATTAATCAGATGAAGAAGCATATTTTGTGTTTCATGTAATACAGAAAGATAGAGCATACTGATCTTTGTACCTGCTTTTTCCTTCTTTATGCGCTTCAACTGCTTTTTTCGGAAATTTTTGATGAGCTCAATCAGTTTTCCCTGTTCTTCAATAAGATCCTGAAGGTGAGTGAAATCAGACTGGTCAATCATGTTGATAGATTTGGTAAGCAATGAACGTACCTTACTCTCCATGATGTTGATTTCCTCTAACTGAGTCTCAGTAAAGACCTTATGATTGTTATCCAGATGCTCAAAACAGGGATTGGTAATAAAGGTAAGCGTGTGAGTAGTTTCTCTCAGATAATCTATTACCTGTACGTAATATAAGCCCGAATCGATGGATTCTTCCTGCAATTTGCGAACAGTATTGTATATGTTTGATTTGAGTTTCTTTATTTTCTTATTGAGTGAAGAAACTTCTTTAGTTGTTTCCTTTAAATGTTTACGGTCTTCAGCCTCAAAATAGTGAAGCGTATCGCCATAGTTTCCTGAAATTTCCCTCAACACCTTGGAAACACTTGTGCGGCATTTCTCCAGTACCTTTTCGGAAAGTATCTCACCATCTACCTCTTCTATTTCAAGTTCCCCGTAAGTTTTGGATTCAGTCTCCTGCTTTTTCGAAATAACGTGTGTCCGATAAACCATAAATGCAGCCAGTCCAACAAGAGCAACAATGGCGTAGATACCGCCAAACATCATCAGGTTGGCAAAAATGAAGGCTACAGTAGCTGCAGAAAATGCAGTAAAGAACCATCCGCCAATAACCGAAACCACACCGGTGATTCTATATACCGCACTTTCACGTCCCCATGCCCGATCGGACAGTGAACTACCCATTGCCACCATAAAAGTTACATAGGTGGTGGATAACGGCAGTTTTAATGATGTGGCAAAAGCAATAAGAATACTGGCAACAACCAGGTTGACAGAGGCTCTGATCATATCGAAGGATGCAGCTTCGTCTTTTTTGACTTTTTGACGTTCCTCCTCATAGATTGAGCTGTCGAATTGCCTATTCAGGAAATTATTTACCCTGGCAGGAATCAACTTATTGACTGAGTTCGAAACTGCAATACTTCCGCGAACAATAGAACGGGCAAAAAACGATGAACCAAACCGTTCTTCTCCTTCAGACTGACGTCCCAGATCCAAAGAGGTCTTTACAACTTTTTTGGCCTTTTTGGAAGTCCAGAGTGTAACAACCATTATCAGACCTGCAATAACCAACAGATAAGAGTCTGTTTTAACCTTACCTGCCAAAGAGGTCATTAACATATCCTGATTGGTTCCTCCGTCTGCCATAAAGTTTTTAAAAGCTTCAAATCCGGCCAGAGGTACACCGATGAAATTTACAAGATCGTTGCCGGCAAAAGCCATTGCAAGGGCAAATGTTCCGGCCAGCACAGTAAATTTGAGAATGTTTACCTTGAACAACCAATAGAAGCCCTGAAGAATTACAGTCCAGAAAATAAGACTATATACAATAATGAGCTTGTCATTCTCAGCAATCCATGTCTGGACATTTTCTGACATAAAGGCGGCGCCTTTGGCTCCTTTGATAATCAAAAAGTAGGTGATAGCAGTAATGGCTATTCCACCCCAGATACCACCAAAATACTTAATTCTCTTTTTAAAATTGAAAGAGAATAATATCCGGGCAATGTATTGAACTACCATTCCGACAGTGAATGATACCACCACCGACAGCAAGATTCCGGAAATAATGGCCAATGCCTTGGCTGAATTGATGTATTCACTCAGCATCATCTCCGGATTGTTCATCGATTTGATGAGTGCAACACCAATGGCAGCTCCAAGTAGTTCAAATACAATTGAAACGGTAGTGGAAGTGGGAAGGCCGAAAGTGTTGAACAAATCCAGCAAAATAACATCCGTAATCATAACAGCCATGAAAATGATCATGATGTTCTCGAATGTGAAGTACTGGGGATTGAAAATTCCTTTCCGGGCAACTTCCATCATCCCTCCTGAAAAACTGGCACCAATAAAAACACCGAGTGCAGCGATAATCATGATTGTTCTGAAAGAGGCAACTTTAGCTCCTATTGCCGAGTTCAGGAAGTTTACGGCGTCGTTGCTGACACCCACCACAAGGTCGGAGATAGCAAGCAAAAATAAAACGCCTACGAGTACTAAATAAATTGTTTCCATTTGTTGAAGAATAGTTTATTTTTTACGGGTGCAAACATAATTGCTAATATTTCCGGCGATGTTTTGCCCTCGTTAAGTCTATGTTAAATTTGTGTTAACAAAACAACTTATTTGCCAGAGTATCAATTCACTGATTATATAGTCGGGTGTCATTGTTCAATCAAAGTTAAGGAATTGATAATAAAAACATGAGGAAAAATACAGCTTGTTTTACAGTATTTTTCAATCTTTGTAGCCACAAAAAATGCTAATTAATGTATTGGAGCACACTTTTGGACGGAATGCTGGTTGGTTTTTCTGCTTCTTTACCCCTGGGGCCGATAGGAGTTTTAATTGTTCAACGAACCTTGCAAAATGGAAGAACCTCAGGGCTTTTGTCTGGTTTTGGTGCCGCAATGTCGGATACCATTTATGCCATAATAGCCGGATTTAGTTTATCGTATATCGTTACTTTTATTGAAGCTCAGATTTTGTGGATTCAACTTGGGGGCGTTATTGTTTTAACCGGACTTGGTGTTAAAATCTTCAGGACTAATCCTGTGACACAGTTAAGGAAGCAAAAGGCAGGTAAGCACAGCCTTGTTAGTGATTTTGTATCTACTTTTTTGCTGACGCTAAGCAATCCATTGGCGATATTTCTTTTTATTGCTTTTTTTGCCGGATTCAGGGTGCTCAAATCAGAATATGGACTGATTGGTCACCTGATAATTATTTCAGGGGTGTTTATGGGAGCTGCTGTTTGGTGGACACTCCTTACTTCGGTGGTTGGCCTTTTCAGGAGTAAAATAAACCTGAGACGACTCTTTTGGATTAACAAAATTGCCGGATTGGCAATTATTGTACTTGTAGTGGCTGCTTTTCTCTTCTGGGTGATTCGGGAATATTTTTATGTTTGAGTTGCCCTATTGTGAAAAATGATTGAATCCTCCCTTTTGAAAAACAAATGGCCGGTTTTCCTGCATCCACATGATTTCTCCAGGGTTTTCTTCTGTTATTTTACCAATGCATGTGAGCGGAGTCTGAAAATGCTTATTGTAATCTTTCTTTATTTTCTCGAAATCCTGACTTTGGACGGTAAAAAGCAGGCGATAATCTTCTCCTCCCGAAAGGGCAAATTTTAGAACATCAATGGTATTGTTTCTTGAAGTTGCCCTGAGTGCTTCGCTAAGTGGAATGTTCTCCAGATGAATGACGGCTCCTTTTCCGGATCTGGTCAGAATGTGCTTCAAGTCGGAGGCAATGCCATCAGAAATGTCCATCATGGCATTTACGCCTTCCTGGCGACCCAGCCAAAGTCCTTCCGTGATGGCAGGTTCGGGTCGGTTGTGCCATGAAATAAGATTTTTTGTCTGATTATCAGGATTTATGTTGTTAAGCAACATATTCAATCCTGCTGCAGAGTCGCCCAAAGGGCCGCTAACACAAATATAATCACCCGTCATTGCTGAAGAGCGAAGTTTTGCTTTTCCTTTAAGAACTTTTCCGGTAACACAAACATTAATAACGATCTTGTCCGGCGATTTGGTAGTGTCGCCCCCCAATAGCGGAACCCGGTATTTTTCACTGAGACTTCGGTACCCTTCCATAACCTGATCCATATATTCCACCTCAGTGTCTGCAGGCAGGGCAATGGAAAGAAAAGAAGCTGAGGGAGTGCCTCCCATTGCCGCAATATCACTAAGATTTACTGCAAGGGCTTTGTACCCCAAATCAAAAGGAGTAATGGCAGAGCGCAAAAAGTGGATGTCCTCAATTAGCAGGTCCGTAGTAACAATCTGGTTGTACTGATCATCCAATGGCATAATGGCACAATCATCTCCAATCCCGTATTCTTCATTTTTGTTGAGGGCGGAAAACTTTCCTGAAAATCTGTCTATAAATCCAAATTCTCCTATTTCTGATAGCTTCATAACTTTCTTTTTCTTTCGCGACCGTGAATATAACTTTTTTGATAAAGAAAAAGGCAATGCTTTCGAACATTGCCTCTTCTAATAAAGTATTTACCCCGTTCAGAGCAATATTTTAACAGAGCTGTAGGGGTTGTTGGCGCTGACCTTGGGGGTAAGCTGAAAAACGGTTGATTAATCCTGCGGCATCTCTTTCATTTTGAGTTTATCGCCGGTATCTTTCACTACATTTCGGTAGTATTCTTTATCATACCCGGGATATTCGGGGGAGTGGGGGTTTCCATATTCGTTTTTCAAAAACTCACCATCCTTTTCGGGATGAATATTACCATCCAGATATTTTATCATCAAAAATTGCCCCAGTTTCTGCCATTTTTCAACGGTGATACGGGCCTGATTGTGGGTGTAGTCGGTCAGGAATTGTTCTGCAAGTTTCGGATTCTGCTCATAAAGAGTGCTGGCAGTGTTGTCGATCGCCGGTTGCATTTGTTCAAATTTGTCTTCCAGTTCTTTTTGGACTTTTCTGATGTCCTCAATCATGTAGCTATATCGGCTGTACGACATGTTAGAGACCCAGTTGAACACCCAAAAGGCAGCATCCCAGGAAAACTCGAGCATATTGCCATTACCTACGGCAAATTCGTGGGGGGCACTTTGAATTCCTGCATACATGGGAACATAAACAGATGCATCAGCATCATCCACACCAAACCAAAGAATTCCGCCAACAGGGTCGTGTAGCCAGTTACGCATCTGGGCAACAAAAGAAAATCCTGTTTGCTGTGTAGCAATGGCACGCTCATTCAGGTATTCCTCTCCATCAACCTCCCAGGTAAGCGGACGCCAGCGATAAGGAACTTTGTATGCACCGGCTCCTGCATCCTTGGTCATATCCAGAGCCGTTCCTTCAAAATGATCACGCATAATATTCATCACATCACGGGCACTGACTTTATTTTGGGGCTTAAAAAACAATGGCATGCGCTCATCTGATTCACCCATGATAAAGTCCTCATATTTGTCTGCATCTTCCTGATTTACCTGGCGGAAAGCACTCCATACCCTTGCCTCACAGAAACGAATGGCACTGTAATCAAGTGGGGCATAGGTATCTGCAAAACTAAAATCTTTGTTTTTACCATCGAAATATCCTTTTTCACGGGCAAAAGAAATAACATCTTTTGAGTAGATGCAGTTTTCCTCATCATTGAGGGGGAAGGTGGTAATGCGCGCCTGGTTGGCATGAGCTGAAATGTACCCGTCAGGTACCTTGCGTGCTACCCAAACGGCTCCTTTATTATTGGGCCCTTTGCTGATCATCTCCATAATCCATACTTCATCAGGATCTGCAATTGAAAAACTTTCTCCTGAACTGTAATATCCATATTCTTCCACCAGAGAGGTCATGATATTGATGGCATCACGGGCTGTTTCAGCTCTTTGCAATGCAACATAAATCAAACTTCCGTAATCCATTATTCCGGTTGTGTCACGTAATTCCGAGCGACCGCCAAATGTTGTTTCGGCTATGGAAACCTGATTCTCGTTCATATTTCCGACAACCCTGTAGGTGTGGGGAGCCTGTTTTATTTCACCAAGATATTTGCCTGTGTCCCATTCGTAAATGTCCAACATGGCGTTGTCCGGATGATTTTCGGCCGGCCAGAAGTACAATTCTCCGAATAAAACATGCGAGTCGGCAGCATAGGAGATCATCGTTGACCCATCCGCCGAAGCATTTTTTGTAACTAAAACATTGGTACAGGCATTGGCTCTATTTACACCCAATACCATTAATGCTATAAGAGCCATTGCTCCCACAGAATTCAGTGCTTTTCTCATATGATTGTATTTTTTTACGGTTTTTTCAGGCAGGGATTACAAAAATAATAAAAACAGGGACTCTGTGGAAATTGTTTCTTTATTCAGCTATCAAAGAAGCCTGGAATATTCAATTTATGCAGGATTTGCCACCAACAAAAGGCTCGCTATTAGGGTAAGAATAATGTTTGTGCTTTGAAAGCTCCTGAAAGACATTTTGGTATTCAACTTTTTTCCCACCACAGTACCCGTAAGTAAAATGGGAGTAAACAGCAATGAGGTTCTAACGGTCTCTGCAGTTATCATTCCTGCCTGATAATATCCGATGATGGCAATAACAGCAGTTACCACACTAAACGCAGCAAATATCTCTCTGAATTTTCGGTTGCCCGTTTTTGCTCTGTTAAGAAAGAGTGCCAGAGGAGGCCCGCTTACCGATACTGCCCCGGTTAAGAATCCGATAAAAGCACCGGCAAAAAGATAGTGACGGGAGGGCAGGGTAGTGGCCTTTTTTCGGCTAACCATAGAGTAGATGGTTAGCGCAATAAAAAGGGCTCCGGATAATTTTACCAACAAATGTCCGGTAGAGGCACTCAGGGCTATAACACCTGCAACGGTAAACAGTCCTCCGGCTCCAATCAGAGAATAGGCATTTCTGTCCAACAACTTTTGTTCTTTCTTCTGAATGACAATTAATACGGAGGCTATCAGATTACAGATCATCAGGACAGGAATAATCTCCTTGGGGGAATACCATATTAACAGCAGCGGGAAAGAAAATAAAGCAAACCCAAACCCTGTGATTCCTTTGATAAGACTTGAAAAAATAATAACCAGAAAAATCCAAATATCAGGCATAACTTATTGCATTAAAAAGATTAATGAACCAACGGCAGTAATAGCCCAAAGGGTTATTCCCAATGAAAAACTCTTTAATCCGGATTGTTTTATTTGGGCGAAGGTGATGTTTGATCCAATCAGAAATAAAGCCACCACCAGGCCTCTTTGTCCAAGCCAGCTAAAGTGAGCATAACTGGTTTGTAACTGAGGAAATAAATTGGCAAAAAGGATGCTCAGTACAAATAAGAGAATAAACCACGGAAATCGGATGGACTTTTTGTTATTCCCCTTGATAAACAGTGCCATTACAAGGGACAGGGGTATGATCCATAAAGCTCTGATGAGTTTTACCGTGGTAGCTGTTTTTAATGCTTCCGGCCCGTAAAGCGCACCTGCCCCCACAACCGAGCTTGTGTCATGTATGGCTATGGCTGCCCAATTTCCAAAAACTTCCTGACTGAGGTGCAACTGATGTCCGATAAAGGGGAATATCAGCAACGCGGCAGCATTGAGCACAAAAACCACGATTAGGGCGAAGGAATTCTCATGATCTTTACTTTTTATGATGGGCGCAACAGCTGCAATGGCACTCCCTCCGCAAATTGCTGTTCCTGTGGCAATCAACAGAGCTGTGTTTTTATTTGCTTTAAAAAGTTTTCCTAATAAAATACCTGTAATCATAACGATAGTAACAGATATCATGGTTAATGAAAACCCACTTTTTGATACAGCAATCACTTCATCAAGTTCCATCCCGAATCCCAGCAGTACGATAGACGTCTGAAGAATTAAAGAAGTATATTTGCTGCTGTTCTGATGTCTGAATCCGGCCAGGGAAAGAATAATTCCGGTGGAAAGTGCCACTGCCGGAGATACAAATGGCAGAAGACAAAGACCAATTAATGCCGGGTATAGTTTGGCAGAAATTTTTTCCTTTACATTCTCATAATCAAAATCAGTAATTGCATTTGCTGGTTGCATACCCATGTTTTTGATTACAAAAATAGTGGCGTTTAATAGCAATAGCAAATACTAATTGTTTATTCTTGATAACTAAAAATTATAGCCTTGCAGGAAGTTTTCGAATAATTCAACCTGTCGGCTTTTGTGACCATACCTGAATGCCATCCTGAATTTCCGTGGAATGGTAAAGCCTGTAACTTTTAGCTTAACAAGCGTCTTAAGATATAATTCGGTGGTAACAGTTTTTTCAGACACGATGGCCAGCCCGTCAAAATCGGAAAGAAAATTTTTTATAGATTCAGTACTTCCAAGATGAATCAAAGTATTCAACCTTTCAAATTCAATTTTCTGTCGTTTCAGCGCTTCTTTAATAACTTCAAGTGTTCCCGACCCTTGTTCGCGCAAAACAATGGGTGTTTTAATCAACTCATCTTTTCTAAGCTCTTCACGTTTTGCATAAACACTGTTGGCACCGGTTACAACAATCAACTCATCATCCATGAAATTTTTGTATCGAATCCCCGGCTGTGAAGAACAGTTTTCCACCAAAGCCATATCCACTTGATTTTCCTGCAAGGCCTGTTCCATTTCAAAAGAATTTCCATTTCTGAGAAAGATCTGAATTTTGGGGTATCTTTTATGGAAGGAAGCAATAATACGTGGAATAACATATTGGGAAATGGTGGAACTTGCGCCTATATTAAATTCCCCAATTATGGAATTTTGCATTTGTCCAATGTCAAAGTCCAGTTCACGGTACTGAGCGGCAATCTGCTTAAAGGCATTGTAAACGCTTTCGCCGGCTTTTGTAAGGTATATTTTATTGCCTTTACGTTCAAACAGATTGGTGTGGTAGCGTTCCTCCAATTCTTTAATATGGCGGGTGACGGCAGGTTGACTGATGTTCAGATCTCCTGCTGCTTTGGAAAAACTGAGGTGCTCGGCAACTGATATGAAGACTGTGTCTCTAAAATCCATCTTTGTGTTTTTCTTGATTCTTTCAAAGCAAAAATAAGAATAAAGAAGTTCGAACTTTTATGGAAATGCTATTGATGTTGGATTTTTAATAAAAGTGACCGTCGTTGAAGATATTTTTAACCCGCATCAGGCACATAAAAAAGATCTTGTTACTGTAAAAATAAACCGGTATGTGGCTCTCTGCATCGTTTTTTTGCAGATCTCATAAAGCTTACAAGCAACCTAACCAATATAATCGTTATAGCTTGCAAACAATCGAGCCAATAAGAAACCGTGGATGAGCTTCAGATAAATGGCTGATTCTTAAAAAGAGAAAGGCCTGTCGGCATTCCGACAGACCTTTCAAACCTTAACCCTAACCCACGACTAAATTAATACAAAGGATTTTATTTGTCAATAGAAATATTATTCCATTTTATTTTTGTCGATGCAGAAGCTTTTTGTTTTACAGTTAAATGTCTAAAAATCAATGTTTTTTAAGATATCTTTTTACTTATGAAAATTGTCATTCTGATAAAAATCATATTTTTTCACACTATATTATCCTGAAATAGTACTGTTTTAAAATTGTTTCCCTCCGCATTCCTTTCGGTCGCAATCTCGATTTATTAATCGGACACCAATGATTATCTGGCAAACTTATTATAAATAACAAAACCGCAACTCTTATTCAGAATTGCGGCTTTACTCTGTGATCCCGAAGGGACTCGAACCCCCAACCTCCTGGGCCGTAACCAGGTGCTCTATCCAATTAAGCTACGGAATCGTTGCTGTTTTGAGTAGTTGTTTCTCTCAAACGCGGTGCAAATATAGGGAAAATATTGTTTCCTGTGCAAATTGTCACAGCAAAAAAAATGGTTATTTATCCGACTCAAACACCCGAAAAACGGGCAATTTTAAGATTTACAAAAGATTAAGGGTTGAATTTTTCTGTGATTTTTTTTTAAAAGAGGGGGCTAACTAAAACCCCCTCCAGAAAAAATCACTTCACAGGTGCTTCCGGAATTTCCGGTAGTGGTTTCCGCTCTTTTAATTTCTGCAGAATTAGCTCAACAGCTTTATTTAACTGCTCGTCCTCTCCATTAAACTCTTTCCACGGGTCGTTTTCTATAATAATGTCAGGCTCTACACCAACACCTTCAATCATCCAATCTCCATTCATTGAAATGGAGGTAAACTGTGGAATCCGAAGATCCGTGCCATCCACAAAAGGCAGTGAACCTGTAATGCCCACGATGCCCCCCCATGTTCTGGTTCCAATGGTTGTGCCAATGCCCAGAGCTTTGAATCCGTGTGCAAACAAATCACCATCTGAGGCTGAATATTTGTCTATCAGTGCAACTTTAGGGCCAATTAATGTTTGTGCAGGAATGGGAGTAACTGCAGTTGAGTTTCGTCGCATATTGGCACGATAGGCTTCCCTGGCAAGACGCTCCAGAATCATAGGAGAAACATTTCCGCCTCCGTTTCCACGGTCATCGATAATCAGGCCTTGCTTGTCAAGTTGCGGATAAAAAAAGCGCACGAACTTATTCAGACCGTTGGGCCCCATATCAGGTATGTGGATGTATCCGATTTTACCATCGGTTGCTTCTTCCACTTTCCGGATATTTTCGTTTACCCACTTAAAATAATTCAATTCACTCTCGTCTGAAATGGGTTTTACCAGGATTTTTTCTGCACCTTCTGTCCCCGGTGTTTCATTTACCAGCAATTCAACAGTCTTATCGGCTTTGCCAACCAGTAGTTGATAAATGTTATCCACCTCTTTGGTTGATTTTCGGTCTATTTCAAGAATATAGTCTCCTTCAGATACATCAACACCCGGGGATTGGAGGGGCGAGTTCATTTTTTCACTCCAGGGCGCTCCATCCAGAATCTCAGCAATTCTGAAATAGCCTGATTCATGGGCTTCGATGTTAGCTCCCAGCAAACCTGTCTGAATGCGTTTGGGTTGTGTTTTATCTCCGGTGTTAACATAAGCATGCCCGGCATTCAACTCACCAATCATTTCTCCAATGATGTAATTAAGATCATTTCTGTGGTTGACATAGGGGACAAGGGAACTGTATTTATCGTAGATGCCCTTCCAATCCTGTCCGTGCATATTTTCCACATAAAAGAAATCACGCATCTGACGCCATGCTTCATCAAAGATCTGTTGCCATTCAGCCTTGTAATCAATGTGCATCTTCATATTTGACAAGTCAACGGCCTCTTCGATATTGACAGCAAAAGATGGCAGATCAATGACATCCCAGGTGCTGTTTTTACCCACGAGCATTTTTTTGTTATCAGCCGAAAGGGTATAGTTGTAATCTCCTAAAAGGGTTTCCTTCTCTTTATCAAGGTCAAAAACAAACAATCCTGCTCCCTCTTCTTTATTCTGATATCTGCGTATGTAATAGACTTTTCCATCCACACAATTGATGTTGTAATAATTGGCCGGATCGATTGGCAAAGCTACAATTCTGCTTCTTATCCCGTCAAAATCGATGTCAACAATTGCCTCTTTACCTGTTTTTTCATCATTCTCCTCATTCTCATCATTCTCATCTTCCTTTTTATCCAAAGGCTTCACATCTTGATTTTCAGGGGCAAAAGGAGAGGGGGTTGCTTTGTCCAACATAGTCATGTAAACCCTGTAGGTATTGATGTATGCATGATTCCATTCTGTGCGGCTGTAAACGGGACTGAAATCCCGTTGAGAAGTAAACAAAAGGTATTTCCCGTCGGCCGAAAAGGATGGATAACCTGAGTCATACCATTTTTCGGTAATGGCCTCCGTTGTTTTAGTCTCTATGTTCACTATTTTTATGACATCCATCTGGTTGGGGAGTCCATCGGTAAATGCAATCCACTTGCTGTCGGGGCTCCAGGAAAAATCACCCAATCGCGAGTAATTGCTCTCTGCCAGGGTATGTGTATTGCCGGACGATACATTGGTCAGCATCAACCGGTAATTTTGGTCATTCCAGACGATGAATTTGCTGTCAGGACTCCATTGCATACTGAATTTATAGGTATCTGCACCTGTCGTCAGCTGACGGGCATCGCCTTCACCATTTGCGGGCTTTATCCAAACTTCGTATTCTCCGCTCCGGTCCGAAAGCCACCCCATCCAATTACCATCGGGTGAGTATTGAGCGTTTCGGTCATGAACTCCGGATGTCTGGGTGTGATTGTAAGTAATTCCGTCTTCTGCAGGAACAGAAAAAAGGTCTCCTCTGGCCGAAAAGAGTATTCTTTCACCTTGTGGAGAAAGACTGGCTGAGGCAATGGAACCGGAAACCTCTTTAAGTTCTTCCCTGGATTCATTCATGTCATTATTTATGATGACTGGAATCCTGTTTAAAGCTTTGGCCCGGGTATCATAGCTAAAGAGCTGACCGCCTTTTTCGAAGACAATGGTACTTCCATGGTGAGATGGAAACTTAATATCAAAGTCGGTAAAATCAGTCAGTTTTTCTGTCGTTTCCGTTTTGGTGTTGTAAACAAAAAGATTCATGGTTCTGTCCCGGTCAGAAATGAAAAACACTTCATCTTCGATCCACATGGGAAAGATATCCTGAGCATCATTTTGGGTAATAGCCTCGGTTTCATGCGTATCAAAGTCATGAATCCACACTTCGTCGGCCATGCCTCCCCGGTAATACTTCCAGGTTCTAAATTCCCGGAAAACCCTGTTGTAAGCCAATTTACCTCCATCAGCATTAAAAGACGAAAAACCTCCTTCAGGAAAGGGAAGTTGTTCCGGCATTCCTCCCTCAACAGATACTTTGTAAAGCTGTCCCTTGAAAGAATTAAACGTATTTTTGCGGGTACGGAAGACAATATTTTTGCTGTCCGGAGTCCACGCAATTACAATATTATTGGGTCCCATACGATCTGCAACATCATCACGACCCAATGTTGCCGTAAAGGTTAACCTTTTAGGAACACCCCCTTCAGCAGGTACCACAAATACCTCGGTGTTTCCGTCGTATTGCCCGGTAAAGGCAATTTTAGAACCATCCGGAGAAAAACGGGCAAACATCTCCATTCCGTTGTGGGAGGTGATTTTTCGGGCAATTCCGCCCTCAATATCTACCGTGTAAAGATCACCCGCATAGGTAAACACAATTTTATCGTTACTGATGCCCGGAAAACGCATCAGTCGTGCTTCTTCGGCCACCATAAAGGCAGACAAAAAGAACACCATCATTAATGAAAGGAACAGTTGTTTCAGGTTCATAATAAGTAAGTTTATTTTTAAGAATCAATCAAAGTTAAAAGTTTAACGCCGAAAAAGCAGACCAAGATTTGTTTGGGAAATTACGCGTCTTAACACCGGTCATGGTTTGATTATTATTTCTTCATTTAGTTTAAAACTCATCAAGAAAGCATATGTTCATTCCATCTTGTTTTTTCGTCTTTTGAATTGGTTATTAAAAGAAGTCTTAAAAATTTGGGCATCTTTGCGCTCGTAAAAATCACAAAAAAGCATTACAATGAATTTATTTTTCAAGACCATTTTTATTTTTTCTCTGTCCCTGATTATGTTGAATAGTTGTGAGCAAGCTTAAGAGGTTGTCTCTGATGTTCAAAAAACGATAGCCCTGCGCAATGTCGAATTTTCGTATGACAGTGTAAGTACCGGACTGGAGTTTCCGGAAGGCAGCCTTAGTGGAAAAACTTTCCAGGAGCTTTTAGAAAACAATCGGAAACTGTACAGTGATCCATCAAATTATTCAGTCAGGATTCAGGCGCATTACACTGCCGACAATACCAGGGAAAATGCTTCAGATGCCATGTTTTCGGGCATGATACAGGACATTGTACTCAATAACATAACAGATGCACCCGTTCAGCTTGAAACTCCTGCATTTGAAGTACCCAAAAATGAAACCTTGAATATCTCAAGTAACAGCGCAATAAGTTTGGGAACACACAAAACAGCAGTTTTGTATATTTTTAATCAGATTCTTGCAGATCAGGATTTGGATGCCGAGATTTCATCAAAACTCAACTATGAGGTTGGTCTCGAAAAGGGAAGCATCAATCTCGGAACAACTCAAAAAAGCATCCCCATCAAAGTTTCGGATGATACTAAAGCGCTTATTTCAGGTCTCCTGGAGTCGGGTTTGTTTGAAGAATAACAGGTATGAGGCGTGAGAGATTTCCTGGTCGCGTCGGGACCAGGAAATCTCATACAGCTCAAAATTTTTCAAAATGAATCCTGTCCCACAGTAAAACATGTTCGGTATAAGGTTCACGCTCTTTGGCTTTGTGTCCAAAAGCCATGATACCCAGAACCTCAAGCTCATCAGGAGCATGAATGATCTTTTTTACATTTTCCCCGGCCATATTTCCCTCCTCATCCAATCTCAGACGAACCTGAATCCAGGTGGAACCCAGCCCCATTGACTCGGCGGTCATTTGCATCATAATGGCAGCAATGGAACAATCTTCTACCCAGACATCACTTTTTGCCGGATCACCCAGAACAACAATCCCCAGTGGAGCCCCTGAAAGGAATGCCGCACCATGGGGTTTGCATTGAGAAAGAGCATCGAGGGTTTCAGTTTTTTCAACAACCACAAATTCCCAGGGACGGTTGTTTTTAGAAGTTGGCGACCAAAGAGCTGACTTTAGCAACTGCTCTGTTTGATCATGAGTAAGTTTTTTATCCGTAAAGTTTCGGCAACTTCGTCTCTTTTGGATTAATTCAAGCATCTTATCTGGTGTTTTTTTATTTTGCTCTTAACCTGCTTTATTCACAAATAATTTATTCCGATGCCCAACTATTTGCGAAATACAATCATCCTTAACAAAAAGGATTTGAAAATAATTGATTATTTCCTGCACCCATTTTGTTTGTGGTTGATTTTATTTCTTGATATTTGAACATCTCATTACAGTACTTTATGAATAAATCAGGTTAAATTAATGCATTATTTTTGGGAGTATCAAAAAAGAGAGCACTCTTTTAACTTTTAAGAGATTATTTATGAATGTTTTGATAATTGAAGATGAACCTTTGGCAGCTGAAAAGCTTATCAGCATGTTGAAAACATACGATAAGGACATCTCTATTCTGGATGTGTGTTCCTCCGTTGAATCGGCTCTAAGATGGTTCAGTCTGAACGAAGATCCCGATCTGGGATTCTTTGACATTCAGCTGGGAGACGGAACAAGCTTTGATATCTTCGAAAAGGTAAATGTTAACTTCCCGGTGATATTTACCACAGCTTATGACCGTTTTGCCATCAAAGCATTCAAAGTAAACAGCGTTGATTATTTGCTTAAACCCTTTGAAAATGAAGACCTGACAGCAGCTTTGGAAAAATTTAAAAGCATTCATTACTCCCGGATAAATGCGATGGGGATGAAACAGACAGTTGAATCTGTTGTTCGTGCCCTGAAGCCGGAGAACAGCTATCGAGAGCGTTTTGTCATTACAGTGGGACAGCACTTAAAACTTGTTTATATTTCTGATATTGTTTGCTTTTACAGTGAAGAGAAGAGTACGTTTATCTTAACCAATGAAGGACGGACTTATTACCTGCACCAATCTCTCAATCAGATAGAAGAAGAGCTCGATCCAAAAATATTTTTTCGTACCAGTCGTAAAGAGATATTAAATTTCAGATTTATGGGAGCTATTATCAATTACGGACGAAACCGCCTAAAAATCACCATTGATGTCCCGGGTGAGAAACGAGAGATTGTTGTCAGTAAAGAACGGGTAAAGACTTTCCGGGATTGGTTGGAACAATCTTCCTAATGTTAAAGGACCATTAACGATAAAAGGTAGTGCTGACACTGACTCACGATCTGTGAAACTGTAAGTAAAATGGGCCGAATGCTTTCAGTTTGAATAAAAGACTTTGTCCATCGTAGATTCATGAATTTTTTTCATGAGATGCTCAAACACTTGGAAATACAAAAAACTCAAGACGAGTTTAAGGAAGAAACCAGGGATCCGTATTCTAATCAAATTTGCAAAGAACGCTTGAGTTTTGCTGGTAGTTGAGCAACGAAAAAGATAATTTCCGGTTAATCAGGATCGATTTGCTAAGAATTTATTGAACAAATATTTACAGGATTCATATTTTTAAAGATAATTTTGTGACCAACAGCAAAAACCGAAAAAAGCATGTTGTAAAACACTCATTTTTTCTTTCTCATTTTGTGGTGTTAGTTGTTTATTTCTGCTACTTTTGCGGAAAAATTTCTTTAAACCTATATTAACCTTTGCTCACAAAGAAAGGTTCAATGAGATGGGGAAATTTGTTGCTTACAATTGAACTTTACATTTATAATCAAGCAAATTTTTATATCACCAAATAAATAATTGTTACATGAAACCAACACATATTGAACACATTGGAATTGCAGTAAAGAGCCTGGACGATGCCATTCCTTTTTACGAAAAGGTATTTGGTCTTGAGTGCTATGCCGTTGAAGAGGTTACCGATCAGAAAGTAAAAACCGCTTTTTTCAAGGTTGGTGACACCAAGATTGAATTATTGGAATCCACTGATGCTGAAGGGCCTATTGGTAAGTTTATTGAGAAAAAAGGTGAAGGTATTCACCACATGGCATTTGCCGTGGACGGACTGAATGATAAATTGAAAGCAGCAGAAGAGGCCGGTGTCAGATTGATTGACAAACAATCCAGAAAAGGAGCTGAGGGCCTGAACATTGCTTTTCTACATCCAAAATCGACTTTTGGGGTATTGACTGAACTTTGCGAAGCTCCTAAATAGCAACTTTGGGATCAGGGAAATATAATAGACGAAACTTTAAAACAATATTTAATATGTCAAATCAGGATAAAGTCAAGCAATTAATTGAGTTGCGCAATAAGGCGCGACTGGGTGGTGGAGAGAAGCGTATTGAAGCGCAGCATGCCAAAGGTAAGTTTACTGCTCGTGAGCGCATTGAAATGCTTTTGGATGATGGTAGTTTCGAGGAATTCGATATGTTTGTAACGCACCGTTGTACCAACTTCGGAATGGAAAAAAACAAAATCATGGGTGATGGCGTGGTAACCGGTCATGGTACCATTGATGGCCGCGTGGTTTATGTTTTTGCACAGGATTTTACCGTTTTTGGTGGTTCCTTATCCGAAACTTTTGCTCAGAAAATTTGCAAAGTGATGGATCAGGCCATGAAAGTTGGTGCGCCCGTTATTGGCATCAACGATAGTGGTGGTGCTCGTATTCAGGAAGGTGTTACCTCCCTAGCCGGATACGCTGAGATTTTTGAGCGCAACATTCTTGCCTCAGGTGTGATTCCTCAGATATCTGCCATTTTCGGCCCATGTGCCGGTGGAGCCGTTTATTCTCCTGCACTTACCGACTTTATCATGATGACTGAGGAGTCCAGCTATATGTTTGTAACCGGTCCAAAGGTTGTGAAAACTGTTACCGGTGAAGATATTTCTGTTGAGGATCTTGGTGGTGCCCGTGTTCACTCCACCAAATCAGGTGTTTCACACTTCGAATTGGAGAATGAGGAAGAGGGAATTATGCTGATGCGTAAATTGCTTTCTTACCTTCCGCAAAACAACCTGGAAGAGCCTCCTTTGGCTGAATGTACTGATCCCATCGATCGTCTGGATGATTCTCTGAACGAAATTATTCCCGACAACCCCAACCAGCCTTATGATATGAAAGAGGTGATTTACACTATTGTGGATGACGGAGAATTTCTTGAAGTGCACCGCAATTATGCCAAGAATATCATTGTTGGTTTCTGTCGTATGGGAGGTGCTTCGGTAGGTGTGGTAGCCAATCAGCCCAACTTTCTGGCAGGTGTGCTTGACACTGATGCATCGCGCAAAGCAGCTCGTTTTGTTCGCTTCTGTGATGCTTTCAACATTCCTGTTCTTACTTTGGTTGATGTTCCCGGATTCCTTCCCGGCAGCGGTCAGGAATATGCAGGAATTATCACCCATGGAGCAAAACTAATGTTTGCTTATGGAGAGGCAACTGTTCCAAAAGTAACCATTACGCTTCGTAAATCTTATGGTGGAGCTCATGACGTGATGAGTTGTAAGCAGTTGCGGGGTGACCTGAACTATGCATGGCCTACAGCCGAGATTGCAGTAATGGGAGCTTCCGGAGCTATTGAAGTACTGGAAGGACGTGCAATGAAAGACATTACCGATCCTGAGGAAAAGAAAAAATTCGTTGCCAAAAAAGAAGAAGAATACAAGGAGAAGTTTGCCAACCCCTATCAGGCTGCCTCATACGGATACATCGACGATGTTATCGAGCCACGAAATACACGTTTTCGTGTAATCAGGGGATTCCAGAGTTTGCAGACTAAAAAGCTGACAAATCCTCCTAAAAAACACAGTAATATTCCTTTGTAAAAAGACTAAATTATGTCCTATTTATTAGATGCAGTAAACTGGCCGCAAATTTGGGTAATCACCGCAGTTGGATATTCAGTCGTTTTTACAGCCTTGATTCTACTCATTTTTGTTTTCAAATTTATGCCTAAGATGCTGAATATGCAACTGAAGCGCAGATTGAAGAAAGAAGGCAAATACGTAGAGCGCACTGAAGGTGATGAGCCTTTTATTGCCGGCGAGGTAAATGCTGCAATTGGTACAGCATTAAGTTTGTATTTTTCGGATCTTCATGACGATGAGAGTAAAATCATTACCATCAAGCGGGTGGAAAGAAGATATTCTCCCTGGAGTTCAAAAATTTACAACATCAACAATGTGTTACCAACTACCCACAGGTAGGATGATTGCACTCGGCTAATCAATTAATCAAAAGGATATAAATCTGTAAGCATCAGAAATACAACACACTGATGCTTACAGATATTATTCCACCTGACCTTTTAATAAACTAGTGTAACATGAAAAAGTTTGATTTTTCCATTAATGGAAATAAATATCACGTTCACATCAAAGACATTGATGACAATATCGCCTCTGTGGAAGTGAACGGAACACCTTATTCTGTTGAGTTGGAGCAGGAGGTGAGAAAAGTAAAAACACCAAAATTGGTGAGACAGGAAGTCAAGCCAAAGCCGGGAGAGGGGCACATCGTGAAAAAGCCCTCAACCGGAGATCATCAGGTTTTGGCTCCGCTGCCCGGAAGTATTTTCAAGATGCTTACAAAAGTGGGCGACGAGGTAAAAAAAGGCGATACATTGTTAATTATGGAAGCTATGAAAATGGAAAACAATGTAATGGCCGATAAGGATGGAACAGTGAAAGAGGTAAAAGTGAAAGAAGGGGATTCGGTGCTGCAAAGCGACGTTTTAATCGTTCTTGAATAGTGTTTTTTATCTCTATTGTTTAATCACCGGAGCTTTTTTTAACGGCTTCCTTCAAATATTCTTAAAGTGAGAAAATTTGTTACAATATTTACCGTTCTCGGACTGCTATTCATGGTTTCAGTGCTTACCGGAGGAGATGCATCTGCCCAAGATGTAATACAAGGTGGTACAGATAGTGGCAGTGCGTTGTCAAGGGGAATGAGTACTTTTTGGCAATATACCGGTTTTTCCAATATTACCATTGGAAATATCGTTATGCTTCTTGTCGGATTGTTTTTTATTTTCCTGGCTATTCAATTCAACTACGAACCTCTGTTGCTTGTCCCTATTGGCACAGGTATTATTCTTGGTAATATCCCCTTTATTGAAGGGTTTCAGATTGGTATCTACGAAGATGGTTCAGTGCTCAATTACCTTTATTTCGGAGTGGTAAAGGGAATATATCCGCCTCTGATATTTCTTGGGATTGGGGCAATGACCGATTTTTCCTCTCTTATTTCTAATCCGCGACTGATGCTTCTCGGGGCTGCTGCCCAAATTGGTGTTTTCGGAACTTTTATCGGTGCGATGGCGCTTGGATTTGAAATTCATCAGGCTGGTGCTATTTCCATTATTGGTGGCGCCGACGGACCCACAGCAATTTTTGCATCTTCCAAACTTGCTCCCGAACTGATTGGTAGTATTGCCATTGCTGCCTACTCATATATGGCTTTGGTGCCGGTTATTCAGCCTCCTATTATGAAATTGATGATCACCAAAAAAGAACGACTGATAAAAATGAAACCTCCCAGAGCTGTTTCTAAGACTGAAAAGATTTTGTTCCCGCTCATTGGAATGATCTTGACGCTCTTTATTTCCCCTACTGCATTGCCTTTGCTGGGAATGCTCTTTTTTGGAAACCTGATGAAAGAGTGTGGTGTTACAGATCGTTTGGCCGAAACTGCCCGTACTAAACTGATTGATATCGTGACCATTTTGCTGGGATTGACCGTTGGTGCTTCAACTCAGGCAAGCGTATTTCTGACAAAAGAGTCGATGATGATTTTTGTGCTGGGTGCTGCTTCATTTATTGTAGCCACCGCAGGAGGGTTGCTTTTTGCAAAAATCATGAATTTATTCCTGAAAAAGGAGAACAAGATCAATCCTTTGATTGGAGCAGCAGGCGTTTCTGCAGTTCCCGACAGTGCTAGGGTTGTTCAGCATGAAGGACTGAAAAGTGATCCTTCCAACCACCTGTTGATGCATGCCATGGCTCCCAACGTATCCGGAGTGATTGGCTCTGCAGTTGCGGCAGGTATTATGCTTAGTTTCCTGATGTAGTGCCAGCAAGAAAACTGAGTTTTTTTTAAGTGCTTGATGCGAAAAGTTCAAGGCTTGTCCTTTTTGAAAATCAAGGCGTTTACTTTCGTAAATAACTGTTTTCAGAAAGGACGTAACGCAGAAATTGGACTTTTCGGGTAAGCACTATGTAATAAATATCCTTTTTAGTAATTGGTTGATTGATAAAGAGACTTTCGGACTTCCGGAGGTCTCTTTTTTTGACGGTAGAATATCCTTAACACTATATAAGCTTTTTTTAATTACCCGGGAAGTCAAACGGAAGCGTTAGTTGAGCACTTTTATTTTTGTCCGAAGAATTTTCAGTCAGTTTTTGAAAAACTGCTTCCAATTCCGTTCTGCAACGACCACATGAAGTGGATGCTCCTGTTTTATTTATCACATCCTGAAGGGTTGCCTCCGGGTGCCGGACAATTATCTTTTTAATGGTTTCTTCGCTCACTCTGTTGCAAAGACATATAAGTTTTGACATAAAAAAGGCTGTTGTGAAATGGCAAAATTAACACAACAGCCTTATATCGCAAATTCTGAAATATTTTATCGCAGATCTATTACATCCACATCTGGGTGCTCTTCAGTATTGAAAACAAATTGTGACTCCTCAGCCGGAACATTGGTTTCCATTTTGTTTATTTCAATAATATAATTGTTTCCGTCCTTGCCAATCTGCATGATTTTGGATATGTGATTGTTGGCCTTGTTTACATACAATTTGATGCGCGAAAAAGGCTTGTTTCTGTCTTCAGGAAACAGATCCACAATCTGAATTTGTTTTCCGTCACTTACCTCTTCTCCTGCAAAAATATACCTGAAACCATCCTCATGAATACTGAAAATATTGGAAGGACTTAAAGACATTTCATCGTTGGGATCAGGAGTTGATATATTCACTTCTCCAACTTCGGTAAGATAGGTCCAAAGTGTTTCCCCGTCAAAATAACTTTCGGCATTCATGACATCGGCCTTATACTTATTTCCCGAAATCAAAATAGTTCCATCGTAACTATCCTCTATGTCGGCTTGTTTGTTCTCAAGTGTAAAAGTAAAATCAGCTTTGATGGAACTGTAAGATTTGGTCACTTCCGAGACCTTGTCCAGAATCTCTTTGGCTTTCAATACCTCAGGGCTTTGCGCCTGGAGGGTTGCACTCGTAAATAACAGGGTAATGCTTAGCAATTTAATAAACTTCTTCATTGTATATTGTCTTTTTCTGTCTGACATTCAATTTCCGTTCCAAACTACTTTATATTATCAAAAAGTTTCTCCAATTGGTATTCATCGGGAATCAGAACCTGGCGGGCCTTGCTTCCTTCGAAAGGACCGACCACACCGGCAGCCTCCAACTGATCAATGATACGTCCTGCCCGGTTGTATCCAATGGAAAATCGTCGCTGGATAAGAGAGGTGGAACCGGATTGATTGGCTACCACTACTTTTGCAGCCTCTTCAAACATCGAATCACGCTTGGATAAATCAACCTCTCCGGGCTCGGCTCCTTCGCTGTCTCCACCGGTGTATTCGGGTAATATCATGGCAGAAGGATATCCTTGTTGAGCACCTACATAATCATTAATTTTCTCCACCTCAGGGGTGTCCACAAAGGCACATTGCACACGAATCAGGTCACTTCCCTGGGTAATGAGCATATCTCCGCGACCAATCAGCTGATTGGCTCCCGGAGAATCCAGAATTGTGCGACTATCGATCATCGAAGCTACCTTAAAGGCTACCCGGGTAGGGAAGTTGGCCTTAATAACCCCGGTAATAATATTGGTGGAAGGACGCTGCGTGGCAATAATCATATGTATCCCCACAGCTCTGGCAAGCTGGGCTATACGGGCGATAGGCATCTCTACATCCTTACCGGCTGTCATAATCAGATCTGCAAACTCATCAATAATTACCACAATATAGGGGAGGAAACGATGCCCTTTTTCAGGATTGAGCTGACGTTTCACAAATTTGTGGTTGTACTCTTTCATATTTCGGGCATGAGCCTTTTTCAGCAGGTCATAGCGTTGATCCATCTCTATGGTAAGGGAGTGAAGGGTTGCTACAACGCGTTGCACATCGGTAATAATCGATTCCTCCTCATCGGGCAACTTGGCCAGGAAATGTTTCTCAATTTTACTGTAGATGTTCAATTCCACCTTTTTGGGGTCAACCAATACAAATTTAAGCTGCGAAGGATGTTTCTTGTACAGCAAGGAGGTGATAATCGCATTTAGCCCCACCGATTTACCCTGACCTGTTGCTCCGGCCACCAACATGTGGGGAGCTTTGGTCAGGTCAATCATGTAAGTCTCGTTGCTGATGGTCTTACCAAAGGCAATGGGTAGTTCAAACTTACTGTTCTGGAATTTACGGGAGGTAATTATTGACCGCATGGATACGATCTCCGGTTCTGAATTAGGCACTTCAATACCGATGGTTCCCCGTCCGGGAATTGGGGCAATAATCCGGATTCCGAGTGCTGCGAGTGAAAGTGCGATGTCGTCCTCCAGGTTTTTTATTTTTGAAATGCGAACTCCGGGTGCAGGAACTATTTCATATAAGGTAATAGTCGGACCGACTGTTGCTTTAATACTCTTAATTTGTATTTTGTAATCTTCCAGTGTTTTAACAATCTTGTTTTTATTAGAGATCAGCTCCTCTTCACCCACCTGGCCAGAACCGGCTTCATGGTCATCCAGCAAATCAAAAGTGGGCAGTTTATAAGAGGACAAATCCAGCGTCGGATCATAATCACCCAATGGCTGATCTTCATTGTGCTCCATCATCTCTTCCCGGGCCGCTTTTTCAATTTTCAGCTCCAGATCTTCATCTCCGTCATGTTCCAGTGATTTATCGGTATTCTCGGGCTTAAAGTCCATTTCCAGTATTTCCTCATCATGAACTTCTTTAGCCTGATGATCAGAGGCATTGCCGGTTGCTTCCGGATTTTGTTTCACCGGGGTTGAAACATCTGAAAGACCACTAACCGCCCGCTCGAGAGATAAATCTTCATCCAAAGGTTTGTCGGATTGATGTTTTTCTGTCTCTGCAGCCGAAACTGAGTCTTTAGGTATCTCCTCATCTTTTTGATTCTCAGGTTCCATCTGGGTCTCCTTGGTTGCTTCCTTTTTGTGAAAGGGGCGGGAGACAAAGCCAATAAACCAATCGAAACTAAATGATAAATAAGCAAAAAGAGAAACCACAATAAGAATAAAGGTTCCTGCCCATCCGATTGCGGCCTGTAACCAGGTGCTCAGGAAATATCCATGTGCACCCCCCAGCAGCAAATATCGGTCATTTACCGAATCGATGAAAAAGAAACCGAGGGTCAGTGAAATCCAAATGGTAATAAGTGCTGCATTAGCAAAAGCAGTGGAGAGTTTCATGATTTTTGCTCCCACCAGTTTGATACCTGTCATAAACAACAAAACAACTACCGATGTGGAAGCAACCCCAAACCAGTCGTTAATAAAAGTGTCTGCCAGCCAGGCTCCGAATTTACCGGTCCAGTTCTCTACAGTTATTTCAGCGTTTTTAATGAAATCCCAAAAGGCAATATCAAATTTACTTCTGTCTGCAAAACCGGTAAAGAAGAACGACATAAAGGCCAGGGCCAGGTAAAACGAAAGTGCTACCAGCAACAGACCTGAGATAAATCTAAATTTGAAATTCTTCAGATTGGTTTCCCATTTGGAGAGACCTGATTTTTGACTTCTTTTCCTTTTTGTTGTCTTTTTGCCGTTACTCATGATGTAAAATTGGTTTTCCTCCTGCAAAAATAATAATTGAACGGGCCTTTTAAGCTATTACGAGAAATAAAGTTTAACCTGATGCATAAAGGTGGGCGAAAATTCAACGGCTAAAAGCATTATTAATTGTTTTATTTTTTGATTATTGTTGAGATGGTTTGTTCAATTTCCTGAATTGTTGATGTCTGATAATCTCCCGGAACTTCAAATATAGACTCAGGAAGTGTATCACCGATCACAGAAATGGGGGTCAGTGTAAATAACACATCATTAAAATAAATGGCATATTCAAGCATAACACCCGGAATTTTTGCAAAAGGAGTGTTTTTATTGGTGGTAGGGGTGGCTATTTCAGGTGTGTACCAAACAATGATTTCGTTGTTTTCTTTGGGTAATTTAATTATAGCTTTTTGTGCCCGATAACCTAAGATATTACGAGTGGTATCTTTTTCAAACACCACTTTCCCTTCTTTTAGCTGCTGAAAAATGAAAAGTTCATTGCTCTCAGATGCCGGGACATACATTTTTTTGTTGATGATCTTTAACAGGGTTGCACTGCTGTCGGTTTGATGATTGGATATAAAGTCCAATGTGTAAATCCCTAAATCTCCGGCAAATGAAATCCGTTCCTGCCCGGTTCGGAAAAAATATTGCATCTCTTCGGGGAGCAAAAAAGAATAGCTCTTTGCTTTTATTTCGGGCGAATAAGAAATGGAATAATTTACCACACCTTGTGAAACCACAGGTGTTTTTTGTTTTGGTTGTTGCTTACATCCTGCAATAATCAGAAACACGAACAGAGCACAGAGAGAAAGGGATTCTAAAATAAAACGTGGACGTTGCTTCATAAAATGGATTATCTATGTATGGTATAAATAGCTAGTACTTTTCAAAAATAACGCAAAAATCAGAAAATCAACAAGCGCTTGTCTTTCCATTCCGGTAACTCGTCAAAAAGGAGCAGGCATAGAACTATCCGGATTTATTGATAAAGGTCATTGTTAAACCTTCTTTTTTTAGCGAAAATAGTGTTCTAAATAAGACAAAATCTAAACTATGACCAAACTTGCTGTAATTGCCCTGGGTGGCAATGCACTGCTGAGAAACAATCAGTCCGGGACGATTGAAGAGCAGGAAGCCAACACCACCGAAACACTTGAGAATCTTATTTTTCTTGTTAAAGAGGGATATAATCTGGTTTTTACTCATGGAAACGGCCCCCAGGTGGGAAATATTCTGTTGCGCAACGATGCAGGAGAAAATCAGTACGGAGTTCCGCAAATGCCCCTGGATATATGTGTTGCTGACAGTCAGGGAGGGATTGGGTATATGATTGAACGTTGCCTGATGAATGTTTTGCGTAAACACAATCTTAAAAGAAATGTTTTAACATTAATGACCCTGACGGAGGTGGATCCGAACGATTCAGCATTTAACAATCCGACCAAACGGATTGGAAAGATGATGACAAAGGAAGAAGCAGACCGGCTTAATAAAGAGAAAGGGTGGATCTTTAAAGAGGAAAAGAAGAACAAGGACGGGTATCGCAGAGTTGTTCCTTCTCCAGAACCCAAATCCATAATGAATTGTGAAGTGGTGGAGAGTAACGCCCGCGCGGGGACTATTGTTATTGCAGTTGGGGGAGGCGGAATCCCCGTTTATACCGATGACGAAGGACTTGTACGCCCATCCGAAGCTGTTGTGGATAAAGATTTGGCAAGTTCTATCCTGGCTACACAAATTAAAGCGGATGAATTTTATGTTCTTACGGATGTACCGTTTGTCTATCTTAATTATGGAGAAACCAATGAACAAAAACTGGAATTTTTGAATCATACGGATACGTTGAAATATCTTGAGGCAGGAACCTTCGGTGAAGGTAATATGGCTCCTAAAATCAGGGCTGCTTTGTCTTTTATTGAAAAAGGAGGGCGTCAAAGTATTATTACAGAGTCAAAAAAATTGGAAGACAAATCCTTTGGTACTAAAATTACCATGGAATACGATGTGAAGGATTTACATAAGTATGATTGAGGCTAAGGCTGAGGTTAAGACTAAGGTAGAGGTTAAGATTAAGGTAGAGGGGTAGGGGATAACGGAAAAATGAACACTTAAAATAAATACAATGGCTTTTAATTTAAAAAACCGATCATTTTTAAAATTACTGGATTTTTCACCAAAGGAGATACATTTTTTGCTTGATTTGGCTGAACAACTCAAGGCTGCCAAATATTCCGGCACCGAACAGCAACGGCTTTCAGGAAAAAATATCGCTCTGATTTTCGAAAAATCCTCCACGCGGACCCGCTGTGCTTTTGAAGTGGCAGCACATGACCAGGGAGCCCATGTTACTTATCTCGGACCTTCCGGTTCGCAGATCGGGCATAAGGAATCCATGAAAGATACTGCTCGTGTTCTTGGACGAATGTATGATGGTATCGAATACCGCGGATTTGGACAACAAATAGTGGAAGAACTGGCTGAATATTCCGGTGTGCCTGTCTGGAATGGTCTTACCGATGAATTCCATCCAACTCAGATTCTTGCGGATTTTTTGACCATGAAAGAGCATTCGAATGTACCCTTAAATCAGGTTTCCTTTGCTTATCTGGGAGATGCGCGTAATAATATGGCCAACTCGCTCCTTGTTGGAGGAGCTAAAATGGGCATGGATGTACGTATTGTAGGCCCTGAATCTCTGCAGCCCGATGCAGAACTGGTGGCTCAATGCCGGCAGATTGCTGAAGAAACCGGAGCCCAAATTACCATTACCGATAAAGTGGAAGAAGGAGTTTCAGGATGTGATTTTCTCTATACGGATGTCTGGGTGTCAATGGGAGAGGGCGATGATGCCTGGAAAGAACGGATAGATCTGTTGAAACCTTATCAGATCAACGCCAAAACAATGGAACTAACAGGTAATCCTTCCTGCAGGTTTTTGCATTGTCTTCCGGCATTTCACAACCGGGAAACAAAGGTAGGAGAGGAGATCTTCCAGAAATTCGGACTGGACGGACTGGAAGTAACCGAAGAAGTTTTTGAATCTCCGGCATCTATTGTCTTTGATCAGGCTGAAAATCGCATGCATACCATCAAGGCCGTGATGGTGGCAACGCTTGGAGCCTGATGCGGATATAGCAATTTGAGCCTCCCAGCAGGAGGGAGTTTACCCCCCCGGGTGCTATACCCGGGGGGGGTAATCCTTTGTTAATTAGATATCGGCCCTTTTAATCCTCTTTTTCCACAATAGTCCTGGCCTGTGAGGCATTTACAAATAATACATCATCCAAATTGGAAAAATCGTTGAAATATTCTGCTCCCCGGCGTTTAATGTGTTCTTCTCTAAATCCGATTATTGTCAGGCCCGCTCGTTTTGATTTCTCTTCCACAATTTCGTGAACTGCTCTGTTTTCTGTAGCCGGTACTATCTCAATATTTGAGAGAGTAATAGGTAAGCGTCCTTCTTCAACAAGGTGATTCAGCTGTGCTCTGGTTTGCTCTACCTGCTCCGGTGCACAAATACTGAAAATCTTTATTTTACTTTTCTGCCAGTCGGGATGTGCAAGTATAATGTAACCAAGCAGAATCATCAGGTTGGCGTTGAGATAGTCCACCGGTCTAATCCACACATGAATGCCATTTCGGAACCGGGTTGCCGATTGTCCCATTCCATAGACGCAGACATCGAAATTACCAGCTTTGGTAAGGGCTATATTGGTGATGATGCGTTCCACCTCTTCAGGTTCGTTTTTATCATACTCAAATACAACCATATTGTTTTCCATTCCCGAAATGCTGGGAGCCTGAATAATCTGGGCGATGGCTGAAGTATAAGATGGAGAAATCATGGTGTCGATGTATAAGGTGCTTTCTTCTTCCTTTTGTATTTCAACCAACTGATGCATGATTTCTCTGGAGGCCAAAAAGCTCTGACGACTGAAATAATCTTCTATAAAATGAAAGTAAGTCCCAAAACCATGGCGATAAGAGATCCAGTTCATCAAGTCGAAAATCTTTTCGCGCTCAAATGAATTTGCGGAGATACATACTGCTGCCGGACGCCACTCTTCACTTTCAACAGGACTTTGATTTTTCTGCATATAAACCTGAAGTTTGCGGTTTAACTGAAATAAAGCTCCTTTAAACAGATTAACAAGTCCTTTTCTGTCTTTATTGTAATGCTCAATAAGCAGGTAGATTAAGGTAATCAGGGAGTAAGCAACAATTGTATAGAGCGGATTAATCATAAACATGACCCACACTGATAAAAGAAAGCCAATCAATGAAAAATACCATTTCGATCTGAATCTGGGTCGGTAAGAAGGACTAGAGCCCCAATGGTTCAGAAAGCTGATGAGACAGAGCGATCCGTAGGTAATAAGAAAAAACATGGATATCACTTCTGCAACAGCATCTACATTTCCCATTCCCACAAACACAAATGCAATGAGAAATGCCACCACTGAAGCATTGCGGGGCTCATTGGTAACACCTTTCCCTTTTGCCAGTTTTCTATTGATTCCAGGCAGCGGGAAACTTTTATCACCTGCCAGAGCCTGCAAAGTACGGGGAGCTACCAATACTGAACCTAATGCCGATGAAAGGGTAGAAGCTGCAAGCCCCATGAGTACAAAAATACTTCCTCCAACCGCGATTTGTGACATGATTAACTGATTGGAAAGTAATGCTTCCGTGGATACCGAGGCAGACATTTTCCATATTACCAGTATATAAACCAACATTCCTGAAATGGTTGCCGTCATCGTACCTATAGGGAGCGATTTCCCGGGATTTTTAAGATCTCCGCTGAGACCAACACCGGCGGTCATCCCTGTAAAAGCAGGAAAACAAATGGCAAACACCGTGAAAAACTCCTGACTGTTTGAAAAACTGAAATTGGAACTGAAATGATCCCCGGTTACAAGCTCCGGTTCTCCGGCTCCCAGAAAAAACATTATGAGTGACAAAAACAATATGCCTGCCACTCCATACAAAAGTCCAATCCCCATATTGGCGCCTTTGCGGATGATCAGAATGGCAAGAATCAGTAATACAGGAAGACTAATTACCTGACGTGGCAATTCCCAGCCATACTGTGTAGCCCACCACTGAAAAAGCATTTCAAAAGTTTCGGTAAACGCAATAATATAGAAAGCAATACTGATTGCCTGCGACAAAAACAGCGCGATGCCGATGGTTGCCCCAATGTTAAGTCCGAAGGAACGGGAAATAATATAATATTCTCCACCTCCTTCCACCCGGGTATTGGTCGATAACTCAGAAATCGCCAAAGCAGTAGGAATGGTTATTAAATGTCCGAGAATGACCAATAACAAACTGCCGGTAAAACCGATGGTTCCAACGGCATAACCAAAACGAAGAAATAATATGGCCCCTAAAATAGTTGATATGGCAGTGATGAAAACCGGGGCGGTTCCAAAGCGCCGGGCAGTATTGGTGGTAATGTCCGATCCCATAAGTTTTTTAATTGAGGTTTATTTCGGAAATATAGAACAAATCTTCAATTTTAGTTACAACAAGGAAGAAAAATCATTCTTCAAGATAGATTCCCAATTGCACTTTGTAGTATTTTTTGATACTTTCGTTCCTCTAATCTAAATCATATATGGCGCAGAAAATAGCCGTTATAGGAATGGGCCAGTTTGGGATGGCCATTGCTAAGTCACTGACAAAAAAAGGGGCCGAAGTTATGGCCATCGATCGCAGTGAGCATATTATTGAAGAAATGAGCAATCGTGTAGCGCTCGCGGTGGCAATGGATGCCACAGATAAAAGAACCTTACTATCACAAGGTATTCTTGATTTTGATGCGGTGGTTGTAGCCATTGGCGAGGACTTTGAACAACTATTGCTCTGCACTACACTATTGATGGACATCGGTGTAAAAAGAATAATGGCTCGCGCCAGAGGAAAGAATCAGAGGGTTATTCTCGAAAAAATCGGTGTTAAAGAGATTCTTTCACCCGAAGATGAAGTTGGAATAAACGTTGCAGAAAGACTTATAAATCCCTCTATTGTTTCATATTTGGATCTGCCGGACGAATTTTGCATCATGGAAGTGGCTGCGCCACCCGATGTAATTGGGCGATCACTCATAGACATTGCGCTTCGACGGCGCTATCATCTCAATCTCATTACCATGAAAAGAAGCGTGGAAGTGGAAAGAGATGGCGAAATGGTGCGTGAACAACACATTTATGGGATACCTAGAGGAGAAAGTCTGATAAGGGAAAACGATTCTCTGGTTCTTTTTGGCAAAAGAGTTCATGTGGAACGATTCATTGAAATAAATAAGTAAATGGGGCAGTTAAGAAATCTGCGCGAGCGAATAAATATTTTCCTGTTCGATATCAGGACAAATTTTTTCCGCGTCATGAATGTCTTGTCTGTAATTGCCGCTTTGACAGGCCTTTATTTCATCATTCGCTTCTTTGGATTTTCGCCCGACGATACAATTACTGAAGATCTTATATTTCAACTTCACAGAGTTCTGGATTTCTTTCTTTTACAGTTCTGCTTTCGGGTATTTTTTGATTTTAATCCCCAAAAGTTTTTGAAAAAAAACATATGGGAAAGCTTTATTATGCTTCTGATTCTTAGTGAATCATTGGTATTCTTTATTTTTGGCAAAGCCTGGTTGTTTCACTTATCCCTGTTGGCCGGGTTGTCGCCTCACGGGTATTTCATACTGGTTCAGGGTGTTTTCTGGATTGTAGTTCTCCGCGAAACAGGTCGTGCATCAATCAATATGCGCAAACTTCATATTAGTCCCGGGGCATTTCTGGCACTCTCTTTTCTCATACTTATTCTGTTGGGAACTGTGTTACTCAAAATGCCTGAAATGACATACGGAACCATATCCTGGGTTGATGCACTGTTTACCTCTGCCAGCGCTAGCTGTGTTACCGGTCTGATTGTTCAGGATACTGCTACTTTTTTTACTTTCAGGGGACAGTTAATTATTATGCTGCTTTTTCAACTTGGCGGTCTCAATATGCTTACCATTGCCACTTTTATTGGTTCTTTTTACCGAAAAAGCGGTAGCTTATACACATCAAGCTTGCTGAAGGATGTACTGGATACAGAACATATTGGAAGTTTGACGGGAATTTTGCGAAAGGTAATATTTTACAGTTTAAGTTTTGAAATTGCAGGAGCAGTTTTGTTGTACTTCTTATGGGGCAATCAATTTGGTTTCCAGGATACTGTTGATCGCATTTTTTATTCTGTTTTCCATTCCGTCTCTGCCTTTAACAATGCGGGATTCTCACTTTTTACCAACGGTTTATTTGAGGCGCCCATTCGCTTTCAGTACGGTGCACAACTTGTAATTATGATTTTAATTGTGGTTGGAGGACTTGGATTTATTGTACTTCAGGATGTATTTACAAATCCCACTCATCGCAGAAGCCCCAAAGGATATTGGCGAAAACTAACGGTTAACTCCCGGGTTGTCTTAACCATTACCTGCTGGATGCTGGCTTTGGGAGCAGCATTGTTCTTTATCTTTGAATACGACAACACATTAAAAGATCATTCATTTGCGGGTAAGGTTGTAGCCTCTTTTTTTCAGTCAGCCACTACGCGAACTGCTGGTTTTAATACGGTTGATACCTCTCTTCTGACAACTCCGACACTTCTGTTTTTCATGCTTTTTATGTTTGTTGGCGCCAGCCCTGGTTCCACAGGGGGCGGCATAAAAACCACCACATTTGCAGTAGCTCTGAAAGCTGCATGGGCCAATATCAGAGGCCGTGAGCATGTTGAAGTCTATAAAAGAAACATTCAGTGGGCCTCGGTCAATAAAACGTACGCAATTATTGCAGTTGCTCTTACCTTTCTTTTTATCTTTACCATTTTACTGGCAATTACCAATCCGGAGTTCTCATTTCGGGCACTTCTATTTGAACAGATATCGGCAATGGGGACAGTTGGGCTTTCACTGGGAATTACGGGAGAATTATCTGTGGCAGGCAAAATTATTCTGGTTACGTCTATGTTTGTCGGTCGAATAGGCTCATTGACCATGGTGGTGATTTTTAGCCGGAGAATTGTTTCCGGAGCCTACCGATATCCCAATGCCCGATTGATGATAGGATAAATAACAATTTAGTAGTATGTCTGAAAAAAATCTTAAACGTTGTCAATGGTGCGGAGACGATCCGCTTTATGTGAAATACCATGATGAAGAATGGGGCAGGCCGGTGTTTGATGATGAAACACTTTTTGAGTTTCTTATTTTGGAAGGGTTTCAGGCCGGATTGAGTTGGATTACCATACTTCGCAAACGCGAAAATTTCAGAAGAGCTTTTGATCAGTTTGATTTTCATAAAATTGCCCGATACAATGAAGATGATTTTAACCGGCTCATGGAGAATGAAGGAATTATTCGTAATCGGTTAAAAATAAGAGCAGCCGTGACCAATGCACAGGCATTTCTGCGAGTGCGGGAAGAGTTCGGCTCCTTCAGCAAGTATATTTGGGGATTTGTTGATGGTACACCTGTTGTAAACCATTTTAAAGCCATGGAGGAGATTCCTGCTTCAACACCGCTATCAGATAAGATTAGTAAAGATCTTAAAAGAAGAGGTTTTAAATTTGTTGGAAGTACCATTGTATATGCCCATATGCAAGCCACTGGAATGGTAAATGACCATGTGACAGGGTGTTTTGTTAGAGCAGAGAGCCTTGAGCATGGGGCAAGACGCTGCTGACGTCATGATCAAAGCAGGGAAAGCCTGACACAAAATTTTTGTATTCAATTGTCAATGGCAGCAACTTGAATTAACTCTTTTCACGAAATAAGTCCTCCTGGTTAGAGGGTATAAAAGTTGACTTTCAGTAACTTATTTGGGTGTAAGAAAGTGTTTGACAAACCATCGCTTACCATTAGTCTGTTATAAGTCTCAAAGCTCAGAACCCAAACCTCAAAACTCTTCCCGCTTCGCCTCGTTCCAGATTTCATCCATTTCGGCCAGCGAAAGTCCTTTCAGGTCAATGCCCTGTTTTATGGTTTTTCGTTCCAGATAATTAAAACGTTTAATAAATTTCTGATTGGTGCGTTCAAGTGCGTTTTCTGGATTCACTCCGTAGAGCCTGGCGGCATTGATCAATGAAAAGAACAGATCTCCAAACTCATCCTCTATGGCATCCTGATCGTTTTTAAGCATTTCGACCTTCAGTTCCTCCAGTTCTTCCTGGACTTTCTCCCATACCTGTTCACGTTTTTCCCAGTCAAACCCCATGCCTCTGGCTTTATCCTGAATGCGGTTGGCTTTTACCATGGCAGGCAACGATTTGGGTACTCCTGCCAATACGGAACGATTCCCGTCTTTTTCCTTTAGCTTAAGTGCCTCCCAGTTTTGTTCAACTTCACGGGCATCTTTTACCTTTGTTTCTCCGAAAATGTGCGGATGGCGGTAAATCAATTTTTCAATAAGTGAATCAATCACCTCTTTGATTGAAAAGGCCTCCTTTTCCTCACCAATTTTTGAATAAAAAACTATATGAAGCAACAAATCACCAAGTTCTTTGCGTATGGCATCCTGAGAGCCATCCAATAAGGCGTCTGCCAATTCATAAGTCTCCTCAATAGTCAGTGTCCGCAACGATTCGTTGGTCTGTTTTCTATCCCATGGACATTTTTCACGCAATTCGTCCATTACTTCAAGCAATCGGCCAAAGGCTTCTTTCTTTTCCTGCATTGGTTCCTTACATTTAGATGTTGTCCGGTAAAATCATGACAAACAAGCTATTAAAACATTCTGTTTCCTTTTGCCGGACGTTGCTCAAAACAAATAAAAACTCAATCTGTGATGCTTGCCATCACCATTCAATGACCAAAAGTAGCAATTATGAACGTGATGTGAAATTTTTCGGTTGTAGAGTTTTTGTTAATAACCAAAACCATGAAAGAGGAGGGTTTTCAAAACATATTTGTTAATTTTTACGAAAATAGTTTTAACTTGCACCCCCTGAAAACTGAGAAAACAAGACTTTATGAGTGTCCCCACATTTGATGTAATACTTGTATTTCTGGTACTTGCATTTATACTGATTTCCCTCTACCGGGAACTGATGGGGGCAGCTTTTACCTTCTTTATAGCCATTATGGTGCTGGGGATTTTCAAAATCCTGACACCATCCGAAATTCTTGCCGGTTTTGCCAACGAACAAATTGCAGTAATAATTATGCTGTTGCTTTTGGGCGATACCATCCGGCAGACATCTGTTATCGAAGCCATTTTTGAAAAAGCATTTCCCCGATCCATGAAATACAAAGGTTTTCTCGCCAGGATGATGATCTGGGTGGGAGGGTTCTCTGCTTTTTTGAATAATACACCTTTGGTGGCGGTAATGATGCCATACGTGCACCAATGGAGCCGTCGAAACAACATCGCCCCCTCCAAATTGCTAATGCCGCTTTCTTATGCCGCAATTTTGGGTGGCTGTGTTACGCTGATTGGAACATCCACAAACCTCATAGTCAATGGTATGGTTGTGGATCAGAAGATTTTTCCGGATATGCCCTCACTGGGGATGTTTGATTTCTTCTGGGTTGGTTTTCCCATGTTGATTATTGGAATGGCTTATCTCTATTTCTATTCGTACAAGTTGCTGCCCGACAGAAAGAGTGTAATGGAAGAATATTCCAGTGCAGAAAGAAAATACCTGGTTGAGGCCGAGGTCCGCCGCAACAGTCACTTGGTTGGAAAGACGCTGGAGGATTCAGAAATCCGCGATATGGAGGGGTTGGTGCTGATAGAAATCATCAGGGGAAACAGGATATACCAACTGCTTTCGGATAATTTCAGACTTCAGGAAGGAGATTTATTACGTTTTGCCGGAGAAAACAAAAATGTGGTGCGTTTGCTATCCGAAAATTGCGGATTGACTCTGCCATCAGTCGGGATGATGTCCAAGCTGAAGAAAACACAGGTGGTGGAAGTCGTTGTTTCGCATAACTCTTCGCTTATTACAAAAACAGTTAAGGAGGTCAATTTCAGAGGACGTTTCGACTCGGCCCTGCTTGCCCTGCATAGAAATGGTGAACGTGTAGTCGGAAAAATAGATGAAGCCAAACTTAAGGCCGGCGACGTATTGATGCTCCTGGTAGGTGAGGCTTTTATCAGTCGGGCCGAGAGTGAGCAGGATTTTTATCTGATCTCAAAAATCAGGGAGTTTAATCGTACCGAAAAATATAAAATCTATACTTTATTGGGAGGAACATTGCTTGCCATTCTGTTGGCCGCAATAAAGCTCGTTCCCTTGTTTATCGGTTTGTTTGTGGTGCTGATTGTGGTATCCACACTCAAGATTGTAAGCCCCAAAGACATGCCCAAAAGTATTGATTACAACCTTGCCGTTATTATTGCTATGTCTCTGGCTTTGGGTACTGCCATGATCAAAACCGGGGTGGCCGATATGGTAGCTGACCTGATTATTAGTGTTTTTCTGCCATTTGGCCGTGTTACCTTGCTTTTTGGAATTTATCTGATGACTACAGTCCTGGCAGCTTACATCACAAATAAAGCAGCAGTTGCCATTGTTTTTCCAATTTCACTGACAGCTGCCAAAACACTCGGACTGGAACCGGAACCATTTGCTTTGGTGGTTTCATTTGCTGCAGCGGCCAATTTTATTACGCCCATCGGCTATCAAACCAACCTGATGGTTTATGGCCCGGGAAACTATAACTTTAAAGATTTCTTTAAAATTGGTTTCCCGCTGACCATTATCTATATGCTCGTTACCATCACGGTTCTTAGTCTTATGTATTTCTAACCCGGTTAAACCCGTTGATAACATTTTACCCAATCGACTTCCATTTCGGAGGGGAGGTGTTTGTCACCCGGATTTTCCGGTAAAGTACAAGAGAAAGTCAGATACATTGGCTCCTGCGGAATATTGTGTGTTTGACGATAGATCTCAACACCATTTATACTCCATACCATTTCATTTTCGGACCAGTCGAACGAGTAGATAAAATATTTATTGGCAAATTTGGCACCATTCACTTTCTTGGTTGACTCTGTAATCCCCTTTCCCTGCACATCAGAGATAATACCGGCTTCAACCATCCGTCCTCCCGGATAAATGGTTTTAAAGATGTCAATGTGCGGCGTCATTCGTTCCCCGACCATCCAGAAAGCATTCAGCACGGGAAAGGTATTCGTAAAGCGCACCTTGGCCTCAAAACGACCATATTGCTGCCTGAAACTTTGACCGGTGCTAATCATTCCTGAAGTGTATTCAAATTCCTTTTCTCTGAATCCCCAGGTTGGATTCCAAACTTTACCTTTGGAAGCTTCCTGTTGCACCCTTATGCGCAACGAAGAGTCCCGAAGATCAATGTTTTCATCCTTAAACATCTGGTGTTCACCGTCGAGAACATACGAGTCATTCATTAGTGCTTTACCCCAATAGTAACCTGTAATCCATTTTTCGGTATCAAGAGAGGCACTGTCAAAGTTATCTTCAAAGGTAAGCTCCCATTTTTTGAGCTCTTCAAATGAGTTTTTATCTTTTATCTTGTGATACCATACAATATCCGGTTGTTTCTTTAATTCCTCGAATTCTTTAATAAGGGCAGCTTCATCAGACTTTTTGAACCGTTGTTTATCTTCCATTTCAGCCTTGAATTGCTTGAATTCGGATGATTCAACAGCTGCTTGCAGGTTATAGTATTCATTGATTCTGTCACTATCCTGAAGCCTTTTATAAATCTGATATTGTGAAGATTTCCCGGTTTTAACGGTCCATTTAACAGAACTGTCATTTTTGAGTCGCTTATACTCTTTATACTTATGGTGAGCATCAGACTTTTTAAAGTCGGGACTTGATTTTTCTTTAAAGAATTCTGGTGAGTTGACAAACTTTTCCAACTCAAGAAACCTTTGGTAGCGCTCGGAGGCAAGAATTTCTTCAATTTTCTTTGCTTTTCCGGAGCTTTTAAACTTCAGATATGTCTTGATATCATTGCTTTTGCTCAACTGCTTATACCGCGTCAAATGTTTAAATTCTTCCGTATCTTTAAACCTTTTGTTCTTTAAGTCATTGACGCGTTTTTCAAACGCTCCGGAATGAATCTCCTGATCGAGTTCCCTGTAACGCTGCAACAAGGCCGAAGATTCTATTTCATTAAAACGTTGAAAATCGTCCTGCAGTTGATTTCGTTGAGTTTCATACTTTACTGTATCCGGAAATTTTCCGCCAAAAAGTGATCCAAATATGCCAGCCATTTTACTGTATATTAAATTAGTCGTTTTTGTTTCTACGCCAAAAAAAGCATTTGAGCTTATTTTTATGATTAAAAATCATCCCAATGTCATGAGTATAGAGCTTTTTCATACAAAATTACAACGAATATAGCATTTTGATGCTTTTAAAAAAACGAAACAAGCAGGTTATTTTTGCAGTTAACAACAAAAACAGTCCTTTATGGTAAAAAACTCGATTGTCTTTTAAGTATGTATGGGCAGGATAAAGCATTCTCAATTTTTTAACCGGACGCCAATATTTTTTTCAATATTTTTTTTGTCAGAAAATGAGGTTATTAGGCTATTTGCCTGATCTCAGAGCATATTTTTATTTGAAAAACTATTTTGTGGAAACAAAAATTTTATACCTTTGCACTCGCTGTTGGAATTAAAGGATTCCGAAAATATTCAGCAGGCTCAATAAAATGAGTAATTATAAAAAATGCGAAAATAGCTCAGTTGGTAGAGCACGACCTTGCCAAGGTCGGGGTCGCGGGTTCGAGTCCCGTTTTTCGCTCTGAATTATTAACGAGGTATGTATCATTTAATTTGATAAATCTCGTTTTTATTTTGTCTGCTGCCCAGATGGTGAAATCGGTAGACACGCCAGCTTGAGGGGCTGGTGGCCTTAAGGCCGTGCAGGTTCGAGTCCTGTTCTGGGCACAAATTAAAGGCTGTAATTAACTACAAGATAGTTGATTGCAGCCTTTTTTTCATTGTATTACGATACGTATTACTGATCCCGAATTTCCAATCACAAACATTTCTGAAATAAAAAAAGGTAACCCGAATAAACGGATTACCTTTCATATAATCAGGCGCCACACCGGTTGGATTATTTAAACTCCTGACGACAGGATTTGAGTACACCTGAAAAGCGGGGATCCTCCGTGTCCGAAGACAACCCGAAGGTTGAGGCCTGCCCTTTTCCCAGATAGTTTTACTCGGTATAATTGTAGTGTTGAGTTTAACAATCAATAATACCGGTGTGGCATTTCTTATGTCAATGTTCTTTATACAAAAGTAGGCTAAAGTGCTGTTGTATGCAAGCAATCAATGCATTTTTCACGGTTCAGAACCTACTATTTTTCGGATGTAACTGATGGTCAGTTGCAAAAAAACTAAAGATTTTTATAATAAAACAACCGATTATAGGGTTCAGTGGATTTTCATAAATTTGCGTCATGGATTTGCCAAAATATGCAGTAATTGATGTAGAAACCACCGGCGGCAAGGCGGGCATTGGCCGCATTACGGAAATTGCCATTTTTGTAATGCAGGGAAAGAAGATTGTCGATGAGTTTGTCTCGCTGGTTAATCCGGAATGCCACATTCCACCTTATATCAGTCAATTGACCGGCATCACCAATCAGATGGTCGAAGATGCACCACGTTTCTTCGAAATCGCAAAGAAAATCGTTGAAATAACCGACGATGCCATCTTCGTTGCCCACAATGCCCCTTTTGATTACAACTTTATCAGGAAGGAGTTTGAGTCTCTGGGATTCAATTATCAGCGCGAAGTACTCTGTACCGTTCGGTTATCCCGAAAAATCATTCCCGGTCATCGCTCATACAGTCTTGGAAATATTTGTCATGATTTGGGAATTCCTCTATCTGACCGGCACCGGGCCGGGGGAGATGCACATGCAACAGCATTGCTACTGAATCGATTGATTGAACAGCAGGGAGACTACATCCTTGCTGAGCAAGACCTTGATATCAAAGGCATTCATCCCGATCTGGAGATGGCCAAAATCCGACAACTTCCGGAAGCTCCGGGTATCTATTATTTTCACAATGCCGAAAATGATGTGATATATGTGGGAAAGAGCAAAAACATCCGTAAACGGGTACTTTCACACCTTTCAGCAAAAGGAAAAAGAAACCTCAGAATAAAAGAACAATTGGTGGATGTCAGCTTTGAACTCACCGGAAGTGAATTGGTGGCCCTGCTTATGGAATCGGATGAAATCAAACAACAGAAGCCTCTTTTCAACAGAGCAGGACGCCGTACTCTTTTTAACTGGGGCATCTATTCCATCAAGGATCGCAATGGATACCAGAGGTTCTTTATTGACAGAATAAAAGATAACATCAACCAGCCGCTGGATGCTTTTTCGACAAAAGATGCAGCAGCAGTTGCCTTGTCGGGTTGGGCTGATGAATTCGGATTATGCCGCAGACTTTGTGGGCTGGAACAACCATCGGGAGCATGTTTTAATTATTCGGTGCACTTGTGCCAGGGTGCCTGTGTGGGAGAGGAGCCACATGAATCCTACAATCGAAGGGCTGAAAAAATGATGGAGCACCTGAATTTTGTCTCCCGTAATTTTGTCATCTTTGACGCAGGCAGGGAGGCCGGCGAACAGTCATTTGTTTGGATTGCCCGAAACTCGGTTAAAGGGTATGGATGGATTCAAAAGGAAAATCTCATCCGGGAACCCGATGATTTGGAAGATTTTCTGGCAGGAGGAACAGATAACCGGGACAGCCGCCAGATTGTACGTTCATGGTTGCGAAACAATGCCAACAGAAGCACTAAAATTCTGAAATATTAGAAAAAGGAACATCAGAGAGAAATAAAAACTCCGGTTTTATTGATGCTTCAATTCCTCAATAGTCCGTTAAGCTTTTTCAAAGCTCTGTAAATTAGAACTTTAAGTTCAAAGGAGTGTTTTTTATAAAATGCAGAATGTCAACATCTTAAGATTTATTCTAATCTCTAACTTCTAAAATCTAACAATCTATTGATTCCTTTGCTGATATTATTTTCCCTTTCGCCAGGGGAAATAGCCTACTGAGCGTTGAATGGTGCGCATAGGAAAAACGCCCTGATTGGCAAAGCGAATGTCCTCTATTGTGTAAAAAGCCCGCGGATTATACTTCTTGATAATTTCGGTTACACGCTTAAAATTGGAACGTTTGATTACGCAGTAAATAACGGTTACTTCACCACGTGAGCCATTGGCATCGTTCCAGGTTACACCAAACCCTTCATCCGACAGCTTACGCGCCAGGTCAATACCGGATTTCTGAGTAATGATCTGCAGATTGGCATATCCAAGGGCCAGTTTTTCTTCAATGAGCAATCCTATATAATTGCCGGTGGCAAAACCGGCAGAGTAGGCAATGAAATAAAGCCAGTTGTCGAGATTCTCAAATACCTTGGTCATGGCCAACAGCCAAATGAAAATTTCAAAAAATCCGAGCAATGGAGCCAGTAGCTTCAATCCTTTGGAAACAAACACAATACGTATGGTCCCGATACTTACATCTGCAACACGGGCAATGAATATCAGTGCCGGAATCAAAACCCACGTGTACCAAAAGCCTTCTGTAATCATCATTTTATCTTTTAAAATTCAGAAGTAAAATGAAACTTTATACCCTTGAAATTCTCTCTGGCCATATCCAGCATATAGGATGAGTCGGCCAGAAAAACATCACGTCCAAATTTGTCGGTGGCCATATACTGGTTCTTTCGCTTCTTGAAATCCTGCAGTTCTGCCTGATCATCAGCCTCCAGCCAGCAGGCTTTATACAAATTAATAGGCTCATAACGACAGGATGCTCCGTATTCGTGTAACAACCGGTACTGAATAACCTCAAACTGAAGGGCACCTACTGTTCCAATGATCTTTCTTCCGTTGAACTGACTAACAAACAGCTGTGCTACACCCTCATCCATCAGCTGATCGATACCTTTGGCAAGCTGTTTGGATTTCATCGGGTCGGCATTTTCAATGTATCTGAAAAGTTCCGGTGAAAAGCTGGGCAAACCTTTGAAATTAAGCGAAGCCCCCTCACTCAAACTGTCGCCGATTTTAAAATTGCCTGAATCCGGAATGCCAATGATGTCGCCCGGGAAAGCTTCTTCTACAATGGATTTTTTCTCGGCCATAAAAGCCGTCGGACTGCTAAACTTCATTTGCTTGCCCAGTCGTACATGCTGATAGTTTGTGTTGCGCTGAAAATGACCACTGCAAATCTTAACAAAAGCCAACCGGTTTCGGTGATTCGGATCCATATTGGCATGAATCTTAAAAACAAAGCCACTGAATTTTTCCTCGTCGGGTTCTACAACCCGTTCTTCAGCTTTTGACGGACGGGGAGGAGGCGCTATTTCGAGGAAACAGTGCAACAGTTCCCTGACTCCGAAATTATTTAAGGCACTTCCGAAAAAAACAGGTGCCAGTTTCCCTTCAAGATACGGATTTTTATCAAATTCAGGATAAACTCCCTCTACCAGTTCCAACTCTTCGCGAAGGGTATCGGCCGAAGTTTGCCCGATCTCTTCCGATAGCTGATTGTCGTTGACATCAAGGCTCAGCCCCTCTTCCAGGGTTTGCTTATTGGGTGTAAAAAGATACAAGCTCTTGTCGAACAGATTGTAAACACCTTTGAAATCCGTTCCGTTGCCAATGGGCCAGCTCAATGGCCTGACCTCTATTTTGAGTTCCTCTTCAATCTCGTCCAATACTTCAAACGGATCCCGGGAGGGACGATCCATTTTGTTAACAAAGACAATTACCGGTGTTTGACGCATCCGACACACCTCCATAAGTTTGCGGGTCTGAGCCTCCACACCTTTTGCGGCATCAATAACAATAATTACACTATCCACTGCAGTAAGCGTCCGATAGGTATCTTCGGCAAAGTCCTGGTGCCCCGGTGTATCAAGAATATTAACTTTATATCCGTTGTATTCAAAACCCATAACCGAGGTTGCCACGGATATTCCCCGTTGCTTCTCGATTTCCATGAAGTCGGAAGTAGCAGTTTTTTTTATTTTGTTGGATTTCACCGCCCCGGCTACGTGAATGGCACCTCCGAATAACAGAAACTTTTCGGTCAGCGTGGTTTTTCCTGCATCAGGGTGACTAACGATGCCAAATGTGCGGCGGCGTTTTATCTCTTCTTTAAATGTCATTGTCCATGTAATTTTAGGGGTGCAAAATTAGTCATTGCAATCGAACCATACCACTATTTTAAGGTGTTTTATTTTATAGATTTCCTCTTGAAGTATTTACGCAGGGGAAAGCTTCTTTTGCGGTTTAAGCCTTTTATCCCTTTATTTGTAATTAGTGTTTGTCATAAAGTACCATCTACTGCGTTACGCTTGTAACTGGCACTTTCTGAACAGACACAGTTCTAAAAACAGAATTTGCTTAGTTTATAGACAGACACTTCTATAGCAATCAGAAATAAAAAATTTGTATGGAGAAAAGCTGGGCCAATTACCACGGACATTCGTTTTACTGCGACGGACAGGGAGTTCCGGAAGATTATGTACTGAAAGCCATTGAGCTTGGCATGAATACCATTGGTGTTTCCAGTCATGCTCCGGTACCATTTACCACCGATTGGAATATGCTTTCCGAAAAGCTCCCGGTTTATATTAAAGATCTGGCTGATCTTAAAGTCAAATACAAGAATCAGATAAATCTCCTTTCGGCCATGGAAGTTGATTACATTCCTTCTGTTGCCGGACCACATCATCCTCGTATTCCGAATGCCTCCCTGGATTATACAGTGGGCTCTGTCCATTTTGTTGATGCATTTGAGGATGACGCGCCATTCTCCATTGACGATGCCACACCTAAGTTTGTAAAAGGAATGGATGAAATTTTTGGAGGTGACATCCGAAAAATAATTAAGCGCTATTTTGATCTCCAGAAAGAAATGCTGGAAAAAGATCCTCCAAAAATACTCGGACATCCGGATAAAATCAGAATGCACAACCGAAACCGGTTCTTTTTTGATGAAACAGCCGATTGGTATCTGGAAGAGGTCAGAAGCACCCTGAAACTTGCCGCCGAAAAAGAGGTGATTGTGGAGATTAACACGAAGTATTTCGAGGCAGCCGAATACACTTTTCCGTCCTCCACACATTTTAAATGGATGGCTCAAAACAAAATTCCGGTAACGCTGAACAGTGACGCGCATAAGCCCGAAAACCTGCTTTCAGGATTTATGGAGGTGGCTGAGTTACTACTGGAAAATAATATAAAGCATCTGTGGCAGTACAATAACCAGGCAGGAGATTTTGTTCCAAAGAACTTTGAGAAAGACGGTATTGAATGGTAAATACAGCGATCAACACACTTTTTATTGGTCAAACCGGGGAAATTCATAACATTTGTCATATTTCCTCTCTTTTTTGCTACATTTGCCAATCCCATACTACTTTTAATCGAAAAATAAATCAGGAATGAAGATATTGAAATTTGGCGGCACATCTGTTGGTTCTGCCGACAATATTCGAAGAGTAAAAGATATTATCCAAAACCAGAACAACCGGGTTGTAATAGTGGTTTCTGCACTTGGCGGAATAACCGACCGGCTCATAAAAGCTGCCACGCTGGCGGCAGAAGGAGACGGCCAGTATGCTTCGGAAGTAAAACAGATTGTAGAGATACATCAGGACTCCATCAAAAGTTTGTTTTCGGATAAACAAAAGCAGCAGGAAGTTTTTGATATGGTAGCGCCCGAATTCGATGAACTCAACTCCATTACCAAAGGGGTATTTTTGATTAGGGAACTGAGCAGAAAAAGTCTGGAAAGCATTTCAGGAATTGGAGAGCGTCTTTCCTCAAAGATTATAGCTTCTTTTTTGAATGCCAAATGGTTCGACAGTCGTAAATACATCAAAACCTATGTTGAATACGGCAGGAGCCAGGTTGATCTGGAGGCTACCAATAAGTTGCTTTTGGAAGTTGTTCCGGAACTTGACAAAATATCTTTGTTTCCCGGATTTATAAGCAGCAATAAAAAGGGCGATAACACCACTTTGGGTCGCGGCGGATCGGATTACACCGCTTCTTTGCTGGCTGCTTCCTTTGATGCTGATATGCTGGAGATATGGACCGATGTGAATGGTTTTATGACCGCTGATCCTAAGGTGATTAGCAGGGCTTATTGCATTGAACACCTGAGCTATGCCGAAGCAATGGAACTGTCGCATTTTGGAGCCAAAGTGATATATCCCCCAACCATCCTGCCGGCCTATCAGAAGAAGATTCCCATCACCATAAAAAATACTTTCAACCCCGAAGCCCCCGGAACACTCATTGACGGACAAAAAGAAACCCCTAAGCCCAGGCAGATTAAAGGAATTTCTTCCATTAAAAATGTATCATTGCTCACCGTTCACGGAATGGGCATGGTGGGTGTGTCAGGTATCTCCATGCGTTTATTTGCATCGCTGGCAGCAGAAGAGATAAATGTGATTTTAATTTCACAGGCTTCCTCGGAGAACAGCATCAGTATTGTCATTGAAAGTGATCAGTCTGAAAAGGCCCGGAAAGCCATCGAAAAAGAGTTTAAAAGAGAACTGGAGGATCGGCACATTAGCGGAATTGTCATTGATGACCAAATGGCGGTGGTGGCAATTGTGGGTGAGAATATGAAACATACCACCGGAATGTCCGGATTGCTTTTCAATAGTGTCGGCAAAAACGGAGTAAATGTTTATGCAATAGCACAGGGTGCCTCCGAGCTGAATATTTCGTTTGTTATCAAAGAACGGGATATAAAGAAAGCCCTGAATGTTATCCATGAATCGTTTTTCCTTTCTGATTATTCGCGATTGAACCTCTTCCTGGTGGGAAAAGGAACCGTGGGAAGCAAACTGCTGAATAAAATTGCTGCCCAGAGCGAAAAACTCATGAACGAAAACAGGTTAAAGATCAGATTAATCGGTCTTGCAGGCAGAAAAGGCATGCTTCTTAACAATGAAGGCATGGACGCTTCAACAGCCATAGAGAACCTTGAAAAAGAGAGCATTCCGGGAACTGTTGAAGATTTCAGAGACAGGATTATTGATATGAACCTGGCCAATAGTGTATTTGTGGATTGCAGCGCCAGCGGAGAGGTGGCTGCTATATATCAATCACTGCTGGATGCCAACGTCTCGGTGGTTACCGCCAATAAAATAGCCAGTTCATCTTCCTATTCCACTTATAAAAAACTAAAAGATACCGCTCGTGAAAAGGGAATACGCTTCTTTTTCGAAACCAATGTGGGAGCGGGACTTCCAATCATTGCACCCATCAATGATCTTGTTCGAAGTGGGGATAAAATCGTACGATTGGAGGCAGTGCTTTCCGGTACTTTGAATTATATCGTAAACACACTTTCAGAAGATAAGCCTCTGTCAGAGGTTATTATAGAAGCCAAAGAAAAGGGGTTCAGTGAACCCGACCCGCGTGTTGACCTGAGTGGAACCGATGTAGTTAGAAAATCATTGATTCTTGCCCGTGAGTCGGGTTACAACCTTGAAGAGGCCGATGTTCAGGTTGAACCTTTTGTCCCGCAGGAGTATCTGGATTTGCCTTCGCTTGAGGAGTTTATGAGAAAAGTAAAAGAACTGGATGCTCCCTTTGAAGAGAGAAGACAAAAGGCACTCAAGGAGGGAAAAAGGCTTCGCTATGGTGCCAGACTTACGTCAGAAGGGAAAGCTGTTGTAGGACTAATGGAAGTGGACAGGACGCATCCGTTTTACGATCTGGAAGGAAGCAACAACATCGTGTTAATCTGGTCGGAACATTACTTTGAGCACCCCATGCAAATTAAAGGGTATGGGGCAGGAGCAGATGTTACCGCAGCAGGCGTCTTTGCTGATATTATCAAAGTTGCTAATGTATAGCGCCATAAGAAACAAATAAACAAAAAAGCCCGGCAGACACCGGGCTTATTTGTGAGCGGAAAACGGGGATCGAACCCGCGACCCTCAGCTTGGGAAGCTGATGCTCTACCACTGAGCTACTTCCGCATAGTGGTTACAAAAATATAAATTATTTGAATTGAAAGGATCATGGATTAAAAAAAATATTTTGCCAGTGGAAATATAAAGCCAAACCGACTTCCTTTTCCGGGAGAACCTTCAACAATTAGCTGTCCGTTATGCCGTTCTACAAATTCCTTGCAAACGGTTAGCCCCAGGCCTGATCCTTTTTCTCCATGAGTTCCGGGAGTAGAAAATATTTGAGACGGTTGTTTGATTTTTTCAATTTGTTCAGGTGTTAACCCCTGGCCGGAGTCTGATATAGAAACAATTAGCTGATCTTTTTTTACTTCTGTCTTTAAGGTAATTGTTCCCTTATAGGGAGTAAACTTAATGGCATTTGATAAAATATTCCGAACAACAATCCGCATCATCTCCGTGTCAGCTTCAAAGTTTATGGAGAAATCAAGCCCGGAACTGTCCAGTTGAATACCTTTTTTTATCATACTCTCCTTTAAAAGGGAGAGATTATCCTCGAAGATATCTCTAATAGATACAGACCCGGTATTCAGACTTATTTCATTGGTTTGAGAGCGGGCCCAATAGAGCAAATTTTCCATCAGCGCCAGCACCTGGTTGGACGAATCGTAAATATATCCGGCATATTCTCTTGAAAGATTATTACCCCCTTCATTGGAAAGTTCTTTTAAAATACTGGAAAAACCAATGATGGTGTTAAAAGGTGAGCGAACATCGTGGGCAATGACGGAAAAAAGCCGGTCTTTTGTATTGTTCAGTTTTTGCAGGTTATCATTACTCTGTCGCAATTCTCCCGCTTGTTTTTTTAGTTCATCAGCTTGTTGCTGTATGGTAAGCTTTTGATTTTCCAATTCCCGGTTGATGTCATCCAGTTCTATGGTTCTCTTTTTAAGGGAATTATTTTTTTCATGAAGCCGCCTGGTTCTTTCATTTACCAAAGCAATGAGTGCCACTTTCTGACGGCGCAGCATCCGGGTGCGAATGCGAACAACCAGGTAAATCACTATAAAAAACAAAGCAATAATGACCATTTGAAACCAAAGAGTCATATACCATGGCGGTTTAATCTTTACTTTAATGGAGATTCCCTTTTCATTCCAGATGCCATCATTATTGGCAGCCTTTACCTTGAGCGTGTAAGTGCCCGGGTTAAGATTGGTGAAAGTTGCTTCACTATTGTTACCTGTATAGTGCCAGCGACTGTCAAAGCCCTCCATCTTATATGCGTATTGATTCTTCGATGGCTGGATAAAGTTAATGGCAGTAAAACTTATGGTAAAAAACTTATCCGAATAGTCGAGTACCACGGTATCGGCATAACTGATGTGTTGTGAAAGGGGTTTGTCAGCTCCGAAGGAATCAACGGACTCATTAAATATTTGTAAATCGGTAAAAACCACTGTCGGAGGAGTCAGATTATAATTTATGTTATCTGGATCGAAAGAATTTAAACCTCCCGGGCCCCCAAAAAAAAGGTTGCCATTTCCATCCCTGTAAGAAGCTTTTAGATTAAAATCATTGGCCTGCAGTCCATCGGAAGTGTCAAAATTGAATACCTTCCTGGTTGCCGGATTGTATTCGGTAATGCCTCCGTGTGTGCTTACCCAGAGCTTCCCCTCATTGTCGTGCTCTATGCTGCAGATGTATTGATTGTTAAAGTCCTCGGAATGAAAAACGAAGTTGTCTGTTTCCGGACTATACCTGTATAACCCAAAGGTTGTTCCTACCCAGATAGAACTGTCGGGTGTCTCATGCAAGCAAATAACATCGTTACTCTTTAAAGCACTTGGATTATCGGAATTGTAGGATAAATAGACTTTGAAAACATCCGATCCTTCTTTCTTCAAGTTCAGACCGTTGGAGGTTGCTACCCACAAATTATTCTTCGAATCCAACAACACTTGGTTGGTCCATTCAATGGAGAGATTGCTGTTTTTTGGAGTATAGTGTTCAAAGACACCGGTTTTTTGGTTGAAATAATCGATGCCAATCCCATGTACAGCCAGCCAAAATTTGCCATGGTCATCTTCCTCTATTGACCTGATGTCGTTTCCCGCAATTGATTCAGGGTTGTTTTTATCATGTGAAAAAGAGATAAATCCATTGATTTCAGGGTTGAATTTTTGAATTCCGCGGGAATAGGTAGCTACCCACATATCCTTCCGGCTGTCTAAGTGTAAATCAAAAACAGAACCCTTGGCAAGAGATTCAGGATTTCCTTCTTCAGGCACGAAGCGGGTTACATTTTGCTGCGCCCATTGAAAAACCGTGATTCCACCATTGAAACCCCCCGTCCATAAATTTCCGTGGCGGTCCTCTGCAATGGAAAATACATTTTCGTCGCCCAGTGGCCAATAACTTTCAGGATTGCCGTCGAAGTGTTGGAATCCTCTTTGAGCTGAGGCAAAATCAAGACCTTCTTCCGAATAAAGGACCCAATAATTGAATTGATTGTCCTGAAAAATTTTAATTGGGTTATGTTTAACATTGTTGGCTCCGTCAGGTTCTTCATAATACTCATCGAAAGTATTGTTTTGGACGTTATATCTTTTTAATCCGGCGTAATCACAAGACCAAAGTGCCCCATGTTTGTCGATATACAAATCAATGACAAAAGCATTGTAATCATATGTAAGAAACTTTTGAGTAGTTTGTTTTCTGAAATTGAGCTGAGTAATGCCTTTGCCTCTTGATGCGATCCACAACAAACTGTCCTTATATATCAAATCTGTTATCTCAAGTTGATTGAGTTCATTTTCCAGATCAGTAGAAATCCATTGGGGAAGTTCCTCCTTTTCATATTTTTCATCATATCGGAAAAGATGAATGCCACCTCCGTTATTTTGCCCAACCCATAAATTGTTATTCCTGTCTGTGCAAAATGAGGTAATTTCACCTCCCTCTAATTCGATGACCGGCACAAATTGTTTCGTTTGCTCATTGTACCGATAGATGGATGCCCCTGTAGCGACCAGAATCTCATGATTCCTGTTTTCAGACACCCGGGTGGTAAAAGAGCGTTCAAGACCATTGGTGTTTTCATTCGAAGAGACCAGTTTGAAACCATCGATTTCGGGAATATAAATCGATAGCCCCCAGGCCGTGCCAATCCAAATCCTGTTTTTGCTATCAGCAAACAGTGTTTGAATGTTGTTATTGGCCAATCCGGTATTTTGTTCTTCATTGTTGCGGAAGATTTTCATCCGCTGCCCGTCATATCGATTTAATCCATCAATGGTTCCAATCCAGATATATCCTTTTTGATCCTGTGTAATGCTTGTGGTAAACTGGCTGGAGAGTTGTTTCTGTGCCGGAATTGACTTAAAGTATAAATTAGGTGACTGTCCATGTGAAAACAGCTGCCCCCATATCAGAAGAAGGAATAGTAGTAATGCCCGCATATTTTTTACCCTAAGAAGTCGGGGGCCCAATCCCAACCTAAAAACCCAATGTTCTTTATCAACATTATTATACTATGTAATCTGGAAAAAGTTATAAATAATCTAAAATTATTTTTTTCCTGATTTTTTATCTGATCTCAATGCTCTAACCGGACACCAATTATATTTTATTTGTATTCAGTTTAAAATATAAGATTTCTGAAACATTTATTGATTTTTGTCATATTTTCCACACTCGATCCATTATATTTGTAACGGTTTTTAAGAAAAATAAACTAAATAATTATAATTTATTTCTTTAAAACTCAAATTTTAAGTATTTATTCATTTTACCAAACCTGTTTTCCTACAAAAATCATGAATGATCAAACAACCCCCTCCATTCGTTTTTATGGTGAAGAAACCATTCCGGTTGAACTTCACAAAGTCAGAATCGTACAAAAACTCCATCTTCGCCCGGTAGATGAACGACTGGATGCAATAAACAAAGGTGGATACAATACTTTTTTACTGAATACCAAAGATGTATTTCTGGATATGTTGACCGACAGTGGTACCAATGCCATGAGTGACAATCAGGTTTCATCGATGCTTAAGGCAGATGATGCCTATGCAGGAAGTCAGAGTTTTTACAGGATGGAGGAGGCCTTGAGGGATGTTTTCGGAAAAGAGCATATACTTCCGGTTCACCAGGGGCGGGCAGCCGAGAATGTTGTTTCTCAGGTTTTCATTAAGCCCGGTGACATCATTCCCATGAACTATCATTTTACCACCACCAAAGCCCACATGGAATTGAACGGCGGTAAAATATTCGAAATATTGACTGAAGAAGGGTTAAAAATAAAAAGTAACCATCCATTTAAGGGTAATATTGATATCCAGCAGTTAAAAGATCTCATTTTGCAGTATGGAGCAGAGCACATCCCATTCATCAGGCTCGAAGCTTCTACAAATCTCATCGGAGGTCAGCCTTTTTCCATTCAAAATATGCGTGAGGTAAAAGCGGTAGCCGATGAATATGGAATTATGATTGTACTGGATGCCAGTCTTATTGGAGAAAATGCCTGGTTCATCAAACAACGTGAAGAGGAGTTTAAAAATACCTCGATACGCGATATCTTGCGCATGATGTGCGGGTTTGCCGACATCGTCTATTTTTCTTCACGCAAAGTGAGTTCTACCCGTGGTGGTGGCATTTGTACCAATAGCCATGAACTTTTTCTGAAGATGCGTGATTTGGTGCCTCTTTACGAAGGATTTCTGACTTATGGCGGAATGTCGGTTCGGGAAATTGAAGCCATGGCAGTCGGACTTCAGGAAACAACCGATGAAACAGTCATCAGTCAGTCGCCTTCATTTATTGAATATACAGTTAAAGAACTTGATGCCCGGGGCATTCCGGTTATTACTCCCGCCGGGGCATTAGGGTGCCACATTGATGCAATGTCTTTTTTGGAGCACATTCCGCAAAAAGAGTATCCTGCGGGAGCACTGGCAGCTGCGTTGTATATTATTTCAGGCTGTCGTGGTATGGAAAGGGGTACAATTTCCAGTGTACGTAACGAAAACGGGGAAGATGTGCTGGCAGACATGGAACTTCTGCGCCTGGCCTTTCCCCGACGGGTGTTTACCTTGTCACAGACTAAGTTTCTTATTGACCGCGTTCATTGGTTGTTTGAGAATAGAAAATTGGTCGGTGGACTTAAATTTGTTGAGGAGCCTGAAGTTTTGCGATTTTTCATGGGCCGGCTGGCTCCCGTGAGTGACTGGCCACAGAAATTGGTTGAAAAATTCAAGGAAGATTTTGGTAATAGTCTCTAATCCCGGAACAGATTAGATTTTAGGTTTGACCGGCATTTCCGAATATGGAAATGCCGGTTTTTTTATGTTTGAGAATAAAATCTGTCGTTTTGTTGAACAAAAATACGTTGGAAGTAGTTTGTAGAGAAAAACAATGAAAGATAGTAGTTTTTATTTGGATTTGTTTTAAATAAAACATTGTTCTATTTTTGCCACTCGTAAATTACAAAAAATTAAACCCAACTGATATGTCAACATTTGAAATATTGATGCCCAAAATGGGCGAAAGTGTGGAAGAAGCCACCATTACAAAATGGTTTGTCAAGGAAGGTGACACCGTTGAAGAGGATGATCCTATTCTTGAAATTGCCACCGATAAAGTGGATTCGGAAATTCCGTCTCCTGTGGCCGGAACCATCAAAGAAATTAAATTCGAAGTGGATGATGTGGTAGCCGTAGGAACTCCGGTTGCGATCGTTGCACTGGAAGGAGAAGAAGGAGACGAGGAGGATGGCAACGATTCAAAAGAGGAGGCTTCTGCAAAAAAAGAAGAACCACAAAAAACATCTGCTGAATCAAAATCAACGGAAAAAAGTGAAGCTACAGGTGAGGAAAATCAGCAGGAGAGTGATCGGTTCTACTCACCCCTAGTCAGAAGTATTGCTAAAGAGGAAGGCATCTCTTTCAAAGAGTTGGACACCATCGAAGGCAGTGGCCGCGAAGGACGCGTTACCAAAGAAGATCTGTTGAATTATCTGAAGTCGGGTAATGCCGGCAAAGCATCGACAAAAAAGAAAGCTGCAGAACCCGCGAAACAGGAAAAAACGGCTGAACAAGGAGCCGCAAGAACCATTCAGGCACCTAAAGTAACAGCAGGAGAGGGCGATGAGATAAAAGAAATGGATCGTCTTCGTAAGCTGATTGCCGATAATATGGTTATGTCTAAGCAGGTTTCCCCGCACGTTACTTCAATGGTAGAAGCCGATGTGACCAATCTGGTACTGTGGAGAAATAAAGTGAAAGATGAATTCCAGAAAAAATATGGTGAAAAACTCACCTTCATGCCAATGTTTGGTGAGGCTGTGGCCAAAGCACTGAGAGATTTCCCGGGGGTGAATGCTTCTGTTGATGGTCACAATATTATTCTTCGTAAGAATGTTAATGTCGGAATTGCCGTTGCACTGCCATCCGGAAACTTAATTGTTCCCGTGGTAAAACAAGCCGACCAGAAAAATGTGGTGGGAATGGCTACCGAAATGAACAGGCTTGCCGCAGCTGCACGCGACAACAAATTGTCCGGAGATGACATTCAGGGAGGTACTTTTACCATAACCAACTTCGGTTCATTCAAAAATACCATTGGAACCCCCATTATTAATCAACCACAAGTGGCTATTCTGGCAACAGGTACCATCGAAAAGAAACCTGCCGTCATAGAAACCCCCACCGGTGATGTGATTGCCATTCGCCATAAGATGTTCCTGTCTCTATCATACGACCACCGTGTGGTTGACGGAGCCCTGGGAGGAATGTTCCTTCGTCGTGTGGCCGATTACCTGGAGCAGGCTGACATTGATCGGGAGGTTTAATTTTCCTCCCGCAACAGCATTGTTCAATCATTCTGTTAATGAGTTTTTGAAGACTTATAATTATTATAAAAGGTTCTGATCAAAAAAAGTATGGCAATGACCAGTCTCATTAAACTAAGAAGTCAGGTTTCCATATTGTTTTTGTCAGATCTTTGAAAATAAACTTTATACTGATGAAGAGTAATTTTCCTGAAAAATATTCAATAAAAAAAACAGATAAGAAAACCCTTTTGGAGTGGTATCGTCTGTTGTTTTTGGGACGCACACTTGATGAACGTGCCCCGAATTACCTCAAACAAGCCATTGGTTGGTCGTATCATGCTCCTGCAGCGGGGCATGATGGCATTCAATTGGCCATTGGTCAGAATTTCAAAAAAAATAAAGATCATCTTTTTCCGTACTACCGCGATTTGCAGACCTGCGTATCAGCAGGAATGACTGCAGAAGAGGTTATCTATAATGGTATTTCCAAAGATGCAGACGTTGCCGGAGGAGGAAGACATATGTCCAATCACCTGGCCAAGCCCGAATGGAACATCCATAATGTGAGTTCCGCAACCGGTAACCATACACTGCATGCTTCCGGATTGGGTAGGGCACTTAAAACTTACAAGGAAAATGATGCGGTGGTCATCAGTTCACAAGGGGAGAGCTCTGTTTCTGAAGGCTATGTATATGAAGCCATCAACGGAGCTTCGCGCGAAAAACTTCCTGTTGTTTTTGTATTCCAGGACAATGGATACGGAATTTCAGTACCTAAAGAAGATCAAACTGCCAACCGTAAAGTTGCTCATAACTTTGAAGGGTTCAAAAACCTGCGCATCATCTACTGCAACGGTAAAGATGTTTTTGACTCCATGAATGCCATGGAAGAGGCTGTAAGCTGGGCTAAAAAAGAGCAAAGTCCGGTGGTGGTGCACGCCAACTGTGTGCGCATAGGATCTCACTCAAACTCCGATCGTCATGAGTTGTATCGTGATGAGAATGAATTGAATTATGTGAAGGAGTACGATCCACTGGCCAAATACAAAAGAATGTTGCTTCGGTATGAGAAAGCTACTGAGGACGAACTAAAAGAAATTGAGGAGAAAGTTACCAAGGAGGTAAAGGATGCTCACAAAAAGGCCATTAAAGCGGCTGATCCCAAACCCGAATCTATTCACGATTTTGTTATTCCCGAGCCTTACAAAAGTGAAAAATATCCTGATGGTCTTCATAAAGGAGAAGGAAACTCAATTAAACTTATTGAAGCCCTTAACGGAACGCTGAAAGCGGAATTCCGTCACAATCCTGATACCTACTTGTGGGGGCAGGACATTGCCAACAAGGATAAAGGAGGGGTGTTTAACGTATCCAAGGGAATGCAGCAGGAGTTTGGAAAGCACAGAGTGTTTAATGCCCCTATTGCAGAGGATTATATCATGGGAACAGCCAATGGCATGTCGCGCTACAACAAGAAAATCAGAATTGTAGTGGAAGGTGCTGAGTTTGCCGATTATTTCTGGCCTGCCATGGAACAATATGTGGAGACCACCCATGAATACTGGAGGACCAAAGGACAGTTCTCACCCAATATCACCATCCGTCTGGCATCGGGAGGTTACATCGGGGGCGGACTTTACCATTCACAAACCACCGAGGGAGCTCTGGCAACTTTCCCCGGAATCAGGGTTGTTTACCCGTCATTTGCCGATGATGCAGCAGGTTTGCTGAGAACTTCCATGCGCTCCGAAGGATTAACACTGTTTTTGGAACCCAAGGCCCTTTACAATTCGCCCAAAGCTGCAAGCGTTGTACCGGATGATTTTGAGGTTCCCTTTGGAAAAGCCCGCGTACGACGCGAAGGTGACAAGATGACAATCATCACCTATGGAAATACCACTCACATGTGTCTGGAAGCTGCCGAAAAGATGAGTAAGGAAGATGGCCTCGAAGTGGAGGTGATTGACATTCGGTCACTCATCCCTCTGGATAAAGAAACCATTCTGAAATCACTGGAAAAAACATCCAGGGCTTTAGTGGTTCATGAAGACAAAGTATTTGGCGGATTTGGAGGAGAGCTGGCAGCCATCATCGCAGATGAAGCATTTGAACTGCTGGATGCACCGGTTAAGCGCTTGGGAGCAGAGTTTACACCCATTGGATTTAACCGGATACTGGAAGCAGCAGCATTGCCCAATACAGAGAAAGTGCTTAAAGCAGCCCGTGAATTAGCAGCCTATTAAAGAAAGGCGAATTGGTTTAAACAAAACAAAGATAGAAATGAAGAAAATTGGTATATTTTATAGTTTCCGTTCCCACAAAACCAAGCAGCAGGTGAAAAAAATGATAAAACACCTGGGCGAAAAAAACGTGGAGCAGGTTGATGTGGATGTAGCCTCTCATAAGGATTTTGAAAAGTTTGAAAATTACATTTTTGCTGTTCCCACCTGGTTCGACGGAGAATTACCCAATTACTGGGACGAATTTTTGCCAACCATCGAAGATGACAGTTTGAAAGGAAAAACTTTTGCACTCTTTGGTGGCGGTGACCAAAAAGGATATCCCGAAAATTTTGTGGATGGTTTGGGCATTATGGCCGATTTTATTGAAAAACGAGGTGGAGAAGTAGTCGGCTTTACTTCAGTTGAGGGATACCAGTTTGAAGCTTCTATGGCTCAAAGAGGAGATCAGTTTGTGGGGCTTGCACTGGACATTGAGAATCAGGCAGCTTTGACTGAAGAACGAATTGAGAAGTGGATCAAGGAGGTTGAGAAAGCATTTAATGCTAAAAACAAATAAAGCTTTATTTGAGGGAAAGTTTTTCCACCATTTTTTTGGATTGTAGTTTCAAAACTTTACTTTTGTACCCGCTGAACAAAAACAGGCGACTCAGTAGCTCAGCTGGTAGAGCACGTCCCTTTTAAGGATGGGGTCCAGGGTTCGAATCCCTGCTGGGTCACCACTTTATTATGAACCGTATTTCGATTGGATTCGAAATACGGTTTTTTTATGGGGTTAATTATGTAAAACATCGAGTAATTTCTTTTACCAAAAAAAAAATTTACAGGAAACAAAAATTCTTCGGTTTAAAACCACCTTTTTTATCTGTAAAATAATTTCATAGTAATTGGGTTGTATAATCATTTTATAGTGGCTCCGTATTTACCGTAACGCTGTTCTCAAAATAAAACCGATGGGAACTTAGACCATCCACTTAAATAAAATTATTGAGGTCGGATGTAACTCGCAATCCTTTCAGACATCCACATTTATGGCAAATTATGGACTCAAATATCCATAATCGTTCCATTGCGATTCTTCTCAAAGATAATTAAGTATGAAACGAGCATGATATTTTTTAAATATAAATATCACAAGAGAATATGTTTAAAAGAATATTATGCGAGAGCGAAGCGGTTCCATTTGTTCTCAAATTTTTAATTAGTTCTTTATCACATAATTACAAAATTTTAAACGGATGAAAGAGAGGCTTGCGAATGCTTTACAATCTGCTAGCACAAAACGATAAAGAAGCTCAATCCCCATCATAGAATCGGATTAAACCACCTATAGCAGGCCAATTTCCAATGCAAAAACGAATATCCTCAGGCATATAGATTTATTTGTGCTTAAATACCGGCATCAATAGCCGTGTGTATGTTCGATTAAAATCAAAAAATAAGTGGGGAATAGGACAGGTGGGAAGAAATCCACCCTTGTTACATTTGTAACCACGCAAAAAGACCTCACGTTAACGTAGTAAAAGTCATATACATCACACTTTAAAACTCACTTTTTCAAATACTTACATCACACACTTAAAGTATATTTTCAATTGATTAAAGAAATCTATGCATAAATATTCACAACGATAGAAGCAAGTATCAATTGAGTGGTTTTTTCAGCTAAAAACCAGCGTTTTATTGACATTATATCAAGTGATAATATAATACAGCCCAGTAAACAAATCTATGAACATGATAAACAATTAAATACACAGCCAACGAAAAGGATCAAATACAGAGTCTTTAAGCCTCTGAAACATTCTAAAAGGCCATAAAATCCCTAATAGTAATATCATAAGTAACACTACATAAGTCTTCTATAAGTACTTAGCGTAAATGCAGCTTTAGGAACGCCAAGGCTCCCCGAATCATTTTTATCCTCCCCAAAAGCCAATGTTTTTTCGTGTACATCTGTAACCAATCAAACCACGATCTTAAATTTTAAAATTCAAAAAACAATGTTACATTTGTAGTAATTATTCAAACAATGGTTTTTACATTTGTTACGAAGCTAACCGCATAAGAATCATGCAAGAACGAATCAAGGAGATACTAACACAGGAAAGACTCAGTCCCGCGAGATTTGCAGAACTGGTAGGAGTTCAAAGGTCAAGCGTAAGCCACATTATTTCGGGAAGAAACAAACCAAGTCTCGATTTTCTGCAGAAAATCCTAACCCATTTCGAGCATATCAGTCCCGATTGGTTAATCACCGGTAAAGGTCCCTATAAGCGTTCAGATATAGCGAGAAAACAGACCAATGCAGGTCCCACATCATCCGGTTCGGACGGAAAAATTGTATTTCCTTCCTTCTCTTCATCTGCCAGGGAGGAAGAAAAGGCCATTTACAACACCAAACAGAAACAGGAGGCCTCTGAAAGCATCGCTGCACCGGAAAATCTGCAGAACAAGGAGGAAACTCCGCCTGTCAATGCCGAACCTGAAAATAAGATACCTTCTGAACCTGCGACTGGTGCCACCAAAAAGATTATTAAAACGCTTCTGTTTTACGACGATAATACCTTTGAGGTATTCTTTCCCCATAATGGATAAAACTTCTAAAAAAGCTTGATTTGCTGTCTTTTATGACTCCCTGAAGGCCTTTTATATTCATAGAGACCTGCCATAAAAATCAGATTCAGCAAACTCCTGCTTGGGAATCTCTTTCCTGGCATGATTGGTACCCGTATTTTTTTTATATTTGTCCGCGATAGCAATAGCACAGGCAGTTTACATTTGTAACAAAAAGGAGCATGTGGATTTATCAAGTTTAAAGTTCATTTGACCATACATCTCTATACAATTGTAAGCACAAAAACCCCCGAAGATTCTTTTTGAGAAACGCTTATTTTATATCGCAACTATGCAAAAGAAACACATAAATGATTTCACGGTAATTGCCAATGAGCGCCATACCCGTGAATTTGTGATCCTAACGCTGCAACATCCCGGCAAAATGCCGGAAATGTTACCGGGCCAATTTGTGGAAGCCCGTGTAGATGGCTCTAATGATACCTATTTGCGTCGTCCGCTCTCCATTCACGATGTGAATTATGACGACAATACTTTAAAATTACTGATACAGGAAGTTGGCCCGGGTACCCGCACGCTGAGTAAATTGCAGCCGGGTGATCAGCTCAACCTGGTATATCCTCTTGGAAACCATTACACTCTTCCCGAGAGTGATAAAGTCCTTCTGATTGGCGGCGGATGTGGAGTTGCCCCGTTACTCTTTCTTGGCCGATATCTTAAGGAACATGGCATTACACCGCGATTTCTCATCGGGGGACGCACCACAGCCGATCTGGTGGAGTTACAATCATATGAGAAGCTTGGAGAAGTGCTCGTAACCACCGAGGATGGGACACGCGGAACCAAAGGATACGTAATTCATCACCCGGTAATGAAAACTTTCGAACCGGATTTCGATTACATTTACACTTGTGGACCGGAACCCATGATGAAGGTCCTGGCCAAATATGCCGCCGAAAGAGATATAACATGCCAGGTCTCGATGGAAAACACCATGGCCTGCGGTATTGGTGCCTGTCTTTGTTGTGTAACTCCTACGCAGGACGGACATAAGTGTGTATGTACAGATGGACCGGTTTTTGACTCAAAATATTTGAAATGGTAGATTTATCCGTTAAACTAGGAAACTTATCTCTCCGAAATCCTGTTATGACCGCATCGGGTACGTTTGGATACGGAGAAGAGTATGAAGATTTTTTGGACCTGTCGGATTTGGGAGGTATCATTGTTAAAGGCACCACCGCAACTGCCAGAGAGGGAAATCCTTATCCCCGAATGGCCGAAACACCTATGGGAATGCTTAATGCAGTGGGACTTCAAAACAAAGGGGTCGATGTTTTTTGCAATGAAATTTGGCCCCGGATCAGCAATCGGGATACACGTATTCTGGTTAATGTCTCCGGGTCAACCGTAGAGGAATATGTTGAGACAGCTGAAAAAATAGCCGCTCTCGAAGGTGTTCCGGGTATTGAACTGAACATTTCCTGTCCTAATGTAAAAGAGGGCGGAATGGCTTTTGGTACCAGTTGCCCTTCTGCCATAGCCGTAACCAGGGCGGTTCGGGAGGTTTTTCCGCGACACCTGATGGTGAAATTATCTCCCAATGTTACCGATATTGCAGAAATTGCCAAAGGAGTGGAAGAGGCAGGGGCTGACTCGGTCTCCCTGATTAATACCTTACTGGGCATGGCCATTGATGTAAAGACTCAAAAACCGGTTTTATCAACAATAACCGGTGGACTATCAGGACCGTGCGTTAAACCAGTGGCACTGCGAATGGTTTGGCAGGTCGCCTCGGCTGTTAAGATTCCGGTTGTTGGACTTGGAGGAATCTCTTCAGCCAACGATGCCATTGAGTTTTTACTGGCCGGTGCTTCTGCTATTCAGGTGGGGACCGCCAATTTCCGGGAACCTGATGTTACCGTAAAAATAGTAAAGGGAATTGCAGAATATATGGAAGAGCGAGGCATCTCAAAGGTTTCAGATCTTATCGGGGCTTTGAAAGTTTAATGTATCTTTTGATTACAAAAGTAAACAAAGACCCATGAGTGAGTCGTTTACTTATGTATAAAAATAAAAAAGTCATGCACACTCGTTTTTGCACATTTGTAAACAAGAAGATAAAGGTAAAATTGTTATTGCTGTTGTTTATTGTACCTTTTGTAAACATCCCTGCAAAAAACAACCTTTCCAATCAACTCTCACAGGAAGCAACCATCTCCTTACTGACCTGTGCTCCCGGAGAGGAATTGTATTCCGTATTTGGACATACTGCCATAAGAGTCTCTGATCCGGAAAATGAAATAGACCTGGTTTTTAATTATGGCACATTTGACTTTAATACCCCTTTCTTTTACCTGAAGTTTGGCCATGGCAATCTGGATTATTTATTGTCTGTTTCACCGTTTAAACGCTTCATGCGTGAGTACTTCATGACCAATCGATCGGTGTGGGAGCAGGAACTGTCCCTTTCTGAATCTCAAAAAGAGTCATTGTTTAGGGATTTAATTGTCAATGCTCAACCGCAAAACCGGGCTTACCAATACGACTTTTTCTATGATAATTGTGCCACCAGGGTTGCTGATATTGTTCTGGAGCAATATAGTTCTGACCGGGTAAATTTCTCTACAGAGAACATTCCGGTATCATTGACTTTTCGGGAAGCCATTCATCCTTATCTGGAAAAGCAACCGTGGACAAAGTTTGGAATTGACCTGATCTTGGGAGCACCCGCTGATGCTCAAACCGATTCTGCATCCATCATGTTTCTTCCTGATTATCTGATGGGACAGTTTTCCGGTATTCGCATTGATGACACCGAAAACCTGGTCGCTGCAACAAATATTTTACTGGACTTAAGTGATTATTCCGAATACAAAGCAGCCGATTGGTGGTCACCGACAACCACTCTTTGGGTATTGTTTATTCTTATTGCACTGTGGTCTTTTACTGAGCAAAAAGGAAAAGGCAAATTGAAGGTTTTCGATTTTATTCTTTTCAGTGCTGTTTCTCTGTTGGGCATCGTTATTTTTTATCTGAGCTGGATCTCCAATCACCAGGTTACCAGCCCAAATTGGAATTTGTTATGGGCCAATCCATTCTGGATCTTATTGGTTACAAATGTAAAATATATTTACCGTAAACTTTTTTGTTTTCTTCAGGGGGTTGCCCTGGTAATATTTCTTGTTGTGATGGCGGCGGGCATTCAATATTTTCCATACGAAAGTCTTCCTGTTATCTTATTATTGATTGTTCGTGGTTTTTTCTCTTGCCATCTGCAATTAAAATAATTCTTAGGCGTTATTCAACCAGCTGAAAATCTTTAGGTTTAGACAAACAGGGCAAACAATATGGTTTGCGGTTACTGACAAGGAACCACCCACTGCAGGGTGACCTTTTAAATATCGTACTCCCGGGCCGTTTGTTATGTTAACTAATGTCAGGCTGAATTTGCCTTTATCAAATTATCGGTGGCAGCTTTTGCCTAAATCTTAAAATTATTTTCTTTAAACTTCATCGAATCATCAAAAAAAAGAAACTTTCTTATTGTGTTTTCGTAATAAGCAAGGAGTAATTTTGTCTCTTTTATCAAAAAGACTATTTTTACGTCAACTTTCAAGGGTTTAAGAAGAAAAAGTTTTCATTATTTCCGATGAGCAGTATTCCGGGATGAATTTTGTTTTCGGTAATAGAGCAGATTTATGAAGTTACATTATAAGATTTTACTCATTCTTGCCGGAGTATCGGCAGGTTTGGCAGCCAAATATATTACAGGTCCCTCTATTCAATCATTTGGTACCGATTTTACCCCTCCGGAGCCGGATGTTTCCTCGTTGCGTATTTCCGGATTTTTCTCCGACGATGTTGTTTTTGAATCCATAGATCAATCGGTTAATTCATTTCTTCGCCGCAACGATATGGCCGGAGCATCTGTTGCCATAGCCAAAGATGGCAAGCTTGTTTTTTCCAGAGGATATGGTTGGGCAGATATGGAAAACCGGATTCATACCGAACCTTATCATCTGTTCAGAGTTGCCAGTGTTTCCAAATTAATTACCGCCGGAGGTATTATGAAATTGGTTGAAGACGGGAAATTGAATCTGGATGATTCTGTCTTTGGACCGGATGGAATTCTGAATCAGGCACCTTACGATGTTTACATCGATCGAAACGTAGAAGACATCAAAGTAAAGCACCTGCTGAATCATTCGGGAGGTTGGACTAACCGATGGGGCGATCCCATGTTTATTCCGCATGCTGTTGCCCGGGGGTTGGGGAAAGAATTGCCTGTGGATGCCACCGACATTATCCGTTACATGCTGGGGAAGAGATTGCATTTTAAACCTGGAACCATGTCTTCTTATTCGAACCTGGGATATGCAATTTTGGGCAAGGTCATTGAAAAAGCGAGTGGCGACAACTATGAATCATACATCAAAACCAATATTCTTTATCCCATAGGCATTTTTGATATGCGTCTGGGTGGCAGTTATCTGACTGAACGGGCCGAATTGGAAGTAAAATATTACGAACCTGCGGATACGTATAAGGTTATTGATCACCGCAGTGATGACCAGGTGTTGCGGAGTTACGGAGGTAACGATATTCATACGCTGGGACCTGCAGGTGGGTGGCTGGCATCTTCCACCGATTTATTAAAGTTTATGCTGGCCATTGACGGAATGAATCTTCCCGAAGATATTTTGTCGGCCGAATCGGTGGAACGAATGACAACACCGGAAAAGAAATATCTGGATCCGATGGGTTGGCGTGGTGTCAGAAAGAGCTACTGGTATCGCACCGGAACGCTTGCAGGCACTTCGGCTTTGATGGTCAAGAAAGAAGATGGTATTTCATATGTGGTATTGTTCAACAGCAGTACATGGAAAGGGCCCATGCTTGCTTCCGACATCCGGAGAATGATGGAAAGAGGAATCAGCAGGACCGCTGAATGGCCTGATTATGATCTTTTTGATCTGGCCAGTAACTGGAAATAAATGAATCAGTAGAGCTATAAATACGGCTCCAAAAATACCAAAGCCTTTCGGAAAACCGGAGGGCTTTTTTATTACTCTGAGTCGATACGGACTTCTCCGACGATGTTGTTTTTGAATCCATAAATCAACCGGCAAAGCCGAAGCCGATCCGCCGTTTCCGGTCTAACTGCGGATCCAAATTCGCCGCACCTGATCAACGAATTATCTTTCCTATGGTTTTAACCTTTACGAAAAGTATATTCTTTCAGAATAATAGTTTATCCGAACACCCATAATGTATTTGAATATGAACTGCCTTTATTAAATGACTTTATCGCCTTGTCCTATAATTGACATTATGTTAATTTTACATACGAAAAGAAAAGCAGAACAAAACTGCTCTGCTTCTCTTCTAATATTCTATAATGTAAAATTACTCTCCTCTCAGAGCCTTAATCTTAGCATCTACTTCATCGTATTTGTCCATCATTTCAAATCTGTAGTACAAACCTTTCAGACTTTCCAAAACAGATATTTCCTCTGGTTTAGCCTCATGTGCTTTTTCCATATAAGGCAACGAAGTTTTGAACAACTCGTCAGCTTTAGCTTTTTCTTTCTGGAATTTGGCATGATCCGTTTCGTCATTGGCCACATTCATCTGCTCAATGGCCTTATTGTAATAAATCACACCAAGGTTATATAAAGCATCAAAATAATCTTCCTGCAATTCCAATGCTTTTTTATAATCTTCAATAGCATTTTCATAGTTTTTAGCCTGATCGGCCAATACACCTCTTGCATAATAATAAGTCGCATTCTCAGGATCTTTCTCGATAGCCTGGTTCAAATAAGCCTTGGCAGCATCATTTTGCTTGGTTTCCAGGTAATAGTTGATCAACTGTGTCAGCAAACGATCATCCTCGGGATACTTCTCAAAGCCAGTCTGAAGATTTTCAGCCATTTTGGTTGAATCCTGCATTGTTCCATAAACCTGGTGCAGCAGCAACACAGCATCTCCTCCACCGTAACTGTATTCGATAGATTCTTCCAGATATTCGGAAGCCTTATCCCAGTTTTTTGCATTGTAAGCAGCCAAGGCAGTATTGTAAATAATAGCGGTATCAACAGTTGGATTCTCCTTCTGGAACATCTCCAAGTCATTAACCTTCAGCACATTCTCAAATGCCACCATGGCATTTTCGTAGTTCTGTTCGTTAAATCCTTCAATACCGGCATTGGTCAGTTCATTCACAAAGAAAGTCAATGCCACTTTAATCTCGTTTTCAAAACGACCTTTATCCGCTTTATCCAATTCGATGGCCTTCATATAATGATCTACAGCATCCTTAAGATCCTGAATATCTTTACTTTTCTTATATTTTGCAGTTTCAAGCTTGGCTGCTACAATATAAGTTTTTGGCCAGTCGGCAGAACGCTTATGCGTATAAGCATCTTCCAAACGCTCTTCGGCTGCTTCCAGATCCCCGTTATCAATATAGGCCTCTGCAGCATTTACTTTACCTTTCTGCGCATACACACCTGCTCCTACAAACAGCGCAAGTGCTACAAATAGTAACTTTTTCATTGTTATTTGTTTTTGAGTGGATTTACAAATTAAATTTATGATTTTTCCTCGTTATTTTCATCATCAATATCATCCGATTGTTTCTCCAGAAGTCCGGATTCCACGATATCTTCATCCATTTTTGACTCAGATATCACTTTGGTTACCGAAGCAATCATATCATGCTTTTTATCCAGGTTGATTAGCCGTACTCCCTGAGTGGCACGTCCTGTAACCCTCAAATCAGCAACTGCAACACGTATGGTAACTCCTGAGCGGTTCATTATCATCAGATCATTGTCGTCGTTGACGCTCTTTATGGTAATGAGATCGCCTGTCTTTTCGGAAATACGCATGGTTTTGACACCTTTACCACCGCGGTTGGTGATGCGATAATCCTCCAGATTGGAACGTTTTCCAAAACCTTTTTCAGAAACAACGAGAATATCGTCTGCTGTATCTTTTACACAAACCATGCCAACCACTTCATCAGTATCTGAGTCAAGCGTTATCCCCCTCACTCCCTGACCAGTACGTCCGATATTCCGAACCTTGGTTTCGTTGAAACGAATGGCTCTTCCAGAGCGGGTTGCCATTAAAATTTCGCTGTTTCCATTGGTCAGACGCGCCTGAATCAGTTCATCATCCTCACGGATACTGATGGCAATCACACCTGATTGACGAGGTCTGCTGTAATCGGCCAGCAGGGATTTTTTGATAACTCCCTTTTTGGTTCCCATTACAATGTGATGGCTGTTGCAATACTCCTCATCGTTGAGTTTCTTGACACGAATGAAAGCCTTCACGGTATCTTCCGGATCAATCTGCAGAAGATTTTGAATGGCACGACCTTTAGAGTTCTTGGTTCCTTCCGGAATCTCGTAAACCTTCAGCCAGAAACAACGCCCCATTTTGGTAAAGAAGAGCATTGTATTGTGCATGGATGCGGGATAAATATGCTCAATGAAATCCTCATCCCTGGTGGTACTTCCTTTCGACCCCACTCCGCCTCTGTTTTGGGTACGGAACTCGGCCAAAGGGGTACGTTTGATATAGCCCAAGTGAGAGATGGTGATAATCATCTGCTCGTCGGCATAAAAATCCTCCGGATTAAACTCCTCTGAAGAATAGACAATATCTGTACGACGCGGGTCGTTGTATTTGTCTTTAATCTCCAGCATCTCGTTCTTGATGATTTCCATTCTGAGTTCTACTTTCTCCAGGATCTCCTTCAAGCGATCAATCTCCTTCAAAAGTGCCTCATATTCTGCTCTTAGTTTATCCTGCTCCAGTCCTGTAAGCTGCCTCAGCCGCATTTCTACGATGGCACGGGACTGAATGTCTGTCAGTCCAAAACGTTCAATAAGTTTTTCTCGCGCTTCATCGGGACTTTGAGCAGCACGGATAATCTTGATGACTTCATCAATGTTATCACTGGCAATAATAAGTCCTTCCAGAATGTGAGCCCGCTTTTCAGCCTGATCCAGTTCAAATTGTGTTCTGCGGGTAACCACATCGTGACGGTGCTCCACAAAATTCTGGACAATACCCTTAATATTCAGCAACTGCGGACGACCTTTAACCAGTGCAATGTTGTTGACACCAAAAGAAGACTGCAACGCCGTATATTTATAAAGGTGGTTCAAAACCACATTGGCAATAGCTTCTTTTTTCAGGTCGATTACAATGCGCATTCCGTCCCGGTCCGACTCATCGTTCACGTTAGAAATACCCTCAATCTTCTTTTCATTGACCAGATCAGCAATCCGAACAATCAGATCGGCCTTGTTGACCATATAAGGGATTTCTGTAATCACGATTTTTTCGCGACCGTTGTTTTCCGTTTCAATTTCCGATTTGGCACGAATAACAATGCGGCCTCGTCCTGTTTCATACCCCTCTTTTACTCCCTGGTAACCATAAATGGTACCACCTGTCGGGAAATCAGGAGCCTGAATAACCTTGATCAGCTCCTCGATGGTGACCTCGGGATTATCGATGTATGCCACAATGGCATTAATCGCATCTCCCAGATTGTGCGGAGGCATATTGGTAGCCATTCCCACCGCAATACCCGAAGTACCGTTTACCAGCAGAGCCGGTATGCGTGTTGGAAGCACCGTCGGCTCCTTAAGGGAGTCATCGAAATTGTACTGAAAGTCAACAGTATTTTTATCAATATCGGCCAGCATTTCTTCAGAAAGCCGGTTCATGCGTGCCTCCGTATAACGCATTGCTGCAGGACTGTCACCATCAACCGATCCCATATTACCCTGTCCATCCACCAACATGTAGCGCATCGACCAGGGTTGAGCCATCCGAACCATTGCATGATACACCGACGAATCACCGTGCGGGTGGTATTTACCAAGCACCTCACCCACAATTCTTGCGGACTTCTTGTAAGGCTTGTTGGGAGACATTCCCAGATCATGCATTCCGAAAAGTACACGTCTGTGTACCGGTTTTAGGCCATCCCGAACGTCAGGTAAGGCACGGGAAACAATCACAGACATCGAATAATCGATGTATGCCGATTGCATTTCCTCTTCAATGTTAATCTTTATTATTCTTTCTTCATCAGCCATTTAGATAGTCTTTAGATGAGTCTGAAATTGAAAAAATGCCCATAGCTGAGGGCCATTTTTTTCGCCGCCCTAAATTAAGCATTTCCACCCGAATCGAAAAAAAACCGACCTTGTTTTTTATCCCCTTTTCTTCTTGGGATTTTTAGGCTTTTTATAGTATTTTTGAGCATAGCAAAAACTGTTAATATGACATCTGATAAAACATTGCACAGTTTTTGTAAACTAAACAACCTGATAATTATAAAAGGTACCATATGGATCTAAACTTTTCACCCAAAATAAAAGAGGTAATCTCCTATAGCCGTCAAGAAGCATCGCGATTGGGAAACCCGTTTCTGGCTCCCGAACATTTGATGTTGGGATTACTCAATCACCCCAATAGTAAAGCCGTGAAGATGCTCGAACACCTGAAAGTGGATGTGGAGTATGTGCGCGACAATATTGAAAAACAAATAAAAGAACACACACCACTGAACAATAACAACCAGTTACCTCTTTTAAAATCTACCGAACAAATTTTAAAACTGGTACATCTTGAGGCCAGAGCGTTAAAAAGCTCAAAAGTTAACACGCTGCACCTGTTGCTGGCCTTATTGAAAGACAGGAGTAGCACAATTTCTGAGATTATGAATGATTATAATGTAAAATACGAACAGGTTCATTTACTGGCCGAGCAAATGTCGCCACAGGGTAAGGCTCAGATGCCTGATGATGATGATGCCGATTCTCCGTTCTCCTCACAGGGTGGCGGCGGAGGAGGCCATGAAGGTGGCAAATCGGGAGCCGGAAAACCCGGTTCGGATACGCCGGTACTGGACAATTTCGGGATCGATATCACACGGGCCGCCGAAGAAGGTCGTCTCGACCCTATCGTTGGACGTGAACGCGAGATTGAGAGGCTGGCACAAATTCTCAGCCGCAGAAAGAAAAACAATCCTGTATTGATTGGAGAACCGGGGGTTGGTAAATCAGCCATTGCTGAAGGTCTTGCACTCCGAATCATCGACAAGAAAGTTTCCCGTGTGTTGTTCGATAAAAGAGTGGTTACGCTGGATCTGGCATCTATTGTAGCCGGAACAAAATACCGTGGCCAGTTTGAGGAACGCATCAAAGCCATTCTCAACGAATTGTCGAAAAACCCGAACATCATTCTTTTTATTGATGAAATACACACCATTGTTGGTGCCGGCGGAGCTACCGGATCGCTCGATGCGGCTAATATGCTGAAACCGGCTCTGGCACGTGGAGAAATACAGTGTATCGGAGCCACCACGCTGGACGAATACCGTCAGCATATTGAGAAAGACGGAGCTTTGGAACGTCGTTTCCAAAAGGTAATGATTGAACCTACCTCGGTGGATGAAACCATCGAAATCCTTAATAATATCAAGGAAAAATATGAAGATCACCACAATGTGAGTTTTACCGGTGAAGCCATCGAGGCTTGTGTAAAACTTACCGAAAGATACATCTCTGACCGTCATCTTCCCGACAAAGCCATCGATGCGTTGGATGAGGCCGGCTCACGGGTTCACATCAGCAATATTATAGTTCCTGAAACAATCCTCAAACTGGAGGAGAAAATCGAGGAGACCAAAGAAAATAAAATTAAGGCCGTAAAGGCTCAGAATTTTGAGCTGGCTGCCTCGTTCCGGGATAAGGAAAAAACATTAATTGATGAATTGGAAACTTCCAAGTCGAAGTGGGAAGAAGAACTACAACAACACCGGGAAACGGTGGATGCCGAGAAAGTGGCTGAAGTGGTGGCCATGATGACTGGAATTCCGGTTCAGCGGGTGGCTCAGGCCGAAGGTGCCCGCCTGCTTAAAATGGGTGAACAGCTCAAGGGCAAGGTAATTGGTCAGGATGACGCCATCGTAAAAATAGTAAAAGCCATTCAGCGCAACAGAGCCGGATTGAAAGATCCCAACCGTCCCATCGGTTCTTTTGTTTTCCTTGGACCAACCGGTGTGGGGAAAACCCACCTGGCAAAAATCCTTGCTCAATATCTCTTTGATACCACCGATGCACTCATCAGAATCGATATGAGTGAATATATGGAGAAATTCAGTGTTTCCAGACTGGTGGGAGCCCCTCCGGGGTACATCGGATATGAAGAGGGTGGTCAGCTGACCGAAAAGGTGCGTCGTCGCCCCTATTCCGTTGTTTTGTTGGATGAAATTGAGAAAGCACACCCCGATGTCTTCAATATTCTGCTTCAGGTACTTGATGAAGGACGTTTGACAGATAGTCTCGGACGACGGGTGGACTTTAAGAATACCATTATAATAATGACCTCCAACATCGGTACCCGTGAGTTGAAAGACTTCGGACGTGGAATTGGATTTTCAACGGCCAATCAGGCCACGGATGGCGAACATGCCAAAAGCGTTATAGAAAAGGCGCTCAAAAAAGCTTTCGCGCCTGAATTCCTCAACCGGATAGATGATGTGGTGATTTTCAACAGTCTGGAGAAAGAGGATATCCGTAAAATTATTGATATTGAACTTAAAGGTTTGTATCAGCGGGTGGAATCATTGGGTTACAAGCTGGAGTTGTCGGAAGATGCCAAAGATTTCATTGCCGCCAAAGGATTTGATGTTCAGTATGGTGCCAGACCATTGAGAAGGGCCATACAGAAATACCTCGAAGATGAGATGGCAGAAGTGATCATTCAGGCAAGTATTTCTGAAGGTGATGCCATTGAAGTTGGCTTTGACAAAGAAAAGGAGCAGGTAACTACCCGTATTGTGAAATTCACCAAAAAAGGCGGGAAAAAGTCGGACGATGCTGAGGAAGAATCAAAGCAAGCCAGTAAAAATTAAAACATAGCAAAGATTGAATCCAGGGCTGTTTCCAATGTGAGGCAGCCCTTTTTTTATGCTGTCTGCCCCTTTAATATCCGGTCGTTGAGAATGGCAAGCTAATATGCCTTATTCGATTGGCTGTCCTCCTAAAAGTGAGGCTTTTACCTTTTAAAGGAATACATAATGCTGTTGTGTTTTTAAGGCCGAAGGTCTTTAAGCAATAGCCTGGGGCAACGCCCCAGGCTATTTGTAACAAATCCTCCTGCTCTCATTATTGGTCGCATTGCGACCAATAATGAGAGCAGGAGGAGTGAAACCTCAAAACCCGGGTTGAAAGAAGCAGGATCAAAAAAAGCCGGGTGGTTCAAATTTAATGTTGAACCACCCGGCTTTTTATGCAAGAACGAAGCTCAGATTTATTGAGCCAGTCTGTTATTAATTTCCTGCAATGAAGCTTTGGCACTGGCATTGTCAGCATCATACTTCAAAACTTTTTCAAACCAGGGCTTGGCATTCGAAAATGCTTCATTGGCACGGGCATTAATCTCATCATACTGAGACGGATCTGCATTTTGTGCGGAAGCAAGAATCTGAGAGGCCTCATTATAGGGCTCAGAACCTTTCTTAAGGTAATAAGTCACAAGCATCTTTTTCATATGACCTACATACTTACTGGTGCTGAATTCCTCCACAGCATCCACAAGGAAGCTTTCCATTTCCTCCTCCTGATCCAGCTTATTATAGGAATAAGCAATGTAATAGGCTGAAATGTCGGGACGGAAACCCTGCTCTTTGGTCATTTCATAATACTTGATGGCTTTCTCATAATTCTCAATACGACGTGCAGAAGTGGCCATATTATAAAGCATAGCATCTTCCAATGGTTCTCCCTCTTCCCAGTTGGCAACCGACTGTTCATAAAGCTCAAGGGCTTTCTGATAGTCTTTATTTCTCAAGGCTTCATTTCCTTCATTCTTGTAATCTGCCGCCGATTTATCCTGGGCAAACACACTTCCTGCAAGTGCAAACAACACAAAACTTACTGTCAATAAGTACTTCATAACGTAATCTAATTTAATGTTTGGATTTCTCTTTTTCTTCAGGCTGTAAAAATAGCCTTTTTGAGTTTAATTGAAAACAAAAAGCAGGCCAAACCTTAAATTTATTTAAAAAAAGCAACATTTCACATCTTCAGCAGGTATTCTTTCAGCTTGCTGTATGAATTCTGCATCGTTTCATGCGTTCCTTTAACCCGGAAAGCATCTCCAAATTCCTCCCTTATCTTTTCAGCCTCAGCGGGCAGAACAGCATCAATTGTTTCCAAAAATTTTACCGGATGTGCAGTGGAAACAAAAAATCCGGTCTCCTCTCCTTTCAATTGTCGGGACAAACCCAGGTAACCGGTTGCCGAATGCGGATCCAACAAATAGCTGTTTTTCGAAAAAACTTCCTTTATGGTCTCTTTTATTTCCCCATCGTTAACCACCGTTGCAGCAACTTCTCTTTTTAATTGTTCTGTATCCTGATTATATAACTCAAAAAGTCTGGGCCAATTGCTGGGATCCCCCACATCCATCGCATTGGCCAGCGTCACGATCGTATCCTTCGGGTCATAATTCCCGGATTTCAAAAACCGGGGAACCACATCATTCACATTGGTGGCAGCCACAAAACGCTTTACGGGGAGGCCCATCCGGTGAGCTATAACAGCGGCCGTAATGTTACCAAAATTACCACTTGGAACACAAACAACCGGAGGTTGCTGTCCGTTTTGTTCCATAAAACGGGCAACGCCCTGGAAATAATAGACCATCTGAGGAAGCAAGCGCCCCAGGTTGATGGAATTTGCAGAGGTAACAGCCACTTCTCCGCGAAGCTCACGGTCGTTAAAAGCCTGCTTCACCAAACGCTGACAGTCATCAAAAGCACCATCGACAGCAATGGCATGAATATTATGCCCCAGGCTGGTCATTTGATTTTGCTGGTAAGGACTGATTTTACCATCAGGATAAAGTACCACCACATCAATGCCGGGTACTTTATAAAAACCATGAGCCACCGCTCCACCGGTATCACCGGAAGTCGCTGTCAGCACCACCATTTTTTTGTCCGTTACCGGATGCAATTTGCTCATCAACCGCGATAAAAAGCGGGCTCCCACATCTTTAAAAGCCTGAGTTGGTCCGTGAAACAGCTCCAATACATGAATACGGTCATTCACAGGCTTCAACGGGATCGGAAAAGAAAAAGTGCTTTCCACCATCTCTCTCAGTTCATCTTCACTCAAATCCTCGCTCACAAAAGGCTTCAGAACTGAAAAAGCAATTTCGGGCAGAGACAATCCCGGCAGTTTTTGAAAAAACTCATCGGATAAAGCCGGAATCTCCTCCGGCATAAAAAGGCTTCCATCATCAGCAAGTCCCTTAAAAACAGCTTCCGACAATGAAACAACTTGTCGCTTATCTCCTAAACTTTTAAATTGCATATACTTAATCTACAGAAATTAACAACAGGTTACTCAAACAATTTCTCCAATACTTCTCCATCTGAAAGAACACCAAAAGCCCCCTCCTTTACCGAAAATTCATCAAACGATTGAACATCGTCAGGTGTTAATCCCGGTTTAACAATAAAGAAAGGTACCGGGTCGGAGGTATGGGTTCGAAGCGCACACGGAGTAGGATGATCGGGTAACAAAGCAAGAGCCACATCCTCATGCAGACCCTGAATACCCTGCCACAGTGGTTTTAGAAGGCGGCGATCGAAGTCTTCCACCACTCTTTTTTTCAAATCCTTATCCCCTTCATGTCCTGCCTCATCAGCTGCTTCCACGTGTAAAAACACAAAATCCACTTTTTTAAGGGCATTGACTGCTGCCGCTGCTTTCCCTTCGTAGTTGGTATCAAACAACCCGGTTGCTCCCTCCACATAAATGTTTTCCAATCCGGCCATTCCACCAATCCCCCTGATCAGATCAACAGCCGAAATTACGGCACCCGATTTAATGCCCCAACGCTCTTCAAATGTCGGAAAGCCACCAGGTTTACCGGGCGACCAGGGCCAGATTGCATTAGCTGGTGCCTTTCCCTCCTTTATTCGCTTTTTGTTGATGGGATGCTCACTCAAAATCTCGATGGAGTGCTTGATTAACAGACGAAGTCGCTTGGCGGTTTTTTCCGCTGCCCCTTCAGCATCAGGCAGCAAGTCTTCCAGACTTTCGCCGGGGTGATCATGCGGAGGCCTGCAGAAAACACCTGTTTTCCCGTCTTCCAGCATCATCAGGTTACGATAGCTCACTCCCTGATGAAAACGAACCCCTTCGGTATGCAATTTCTCATTAAGATAAGCAATCAATTCACCGGCCTCATCGTTCGAAATATGACCTGCCGAATGATTCATCAGCTTACCGTCCGCCACCGTCACCAGATTACACCTGAAAACCAATTCATTATCCCGAATCGGAACCTGCAAAGCAGCAGCTTCGAGAACGCCCCTTCCGGGAAAATATTTTCGCGGATCAAAGCCCAAAATATTCATATTAGCAATCTCACTCCCCGGATGCAACCCCACAGGAATCGACTTTAACAACCCCGTTTGTCCCTGGGCACAAAGCTCATCCATTACCGGTTTGTTGGCCACCATCAAAGGTGTCTTGTTGTCCCATTCGGGAATTGGGTTGTCGGCCATCCCATCGGCCAATACTACGATATACTTCATAGTTTTCAAGGTTTATATTGCCGCTTCTGCCAGCCTAAAGCCCGAAAGCGGCGTTAAATAAATCCCTGAAACACCCTATTTCAGGTGCTTCAGGGATTAATACTTTAAAATTAGTGATTATTTAAAACAAACCGACCTTTAGACAATCGGAATATTATTTTCATTGCAAATTCTTCTCATTTCATCAGACCAGATACTTGATTGAATCTCTCCGATGTGCGCTTTCCGTAAAAAATACATACACAGCCGCGACTGACCTATTCCCCCACCAATACTCAGAGGGAATTCGTCATTGAGCAATCTTTTATGAAAAAGGAATTCTTTACGGTTCTCACAATTCTTTGCTTTCAACTGATTGTTCAAGGCTTCGGCATCAACACGAATTCCCATGGAGGATATTTCAAACGCCTTTTCGAGCACCGGATTCCAGAGCAGGATATCGCCATTTAACCCCTGAAAACCTTCCCCGTCTTCCGAAATCCAGTCGTCATAATCGGGTGCCCGTCCATCATGTGGTTCACCATTGGAGAGATTACCTCCGATTCCGCTCAAAAACACCGCGCCATATTTTTTACAGATTGCATCCTCCCGCTCTTTAGCTGTCAGGTTGGGATACATCTGCAACAACTCTTCGCTATGGATAAAGTGAATCCTGGAAGGAAGCAAGGGAGTCAGTTGCGGATATTTCTCATAAAGAATAAATTCGGTACGTTTCAACACCTCGTAAATACTCCGGACCACTTTTCTCAGGAATTTAGCATTCCGCTCTTCCTGTGTAATGTGTCTCTCCCAGTCCCATTGATCCACATATATGGAGTGGGTATTATCCAGCACTTCATCGGGCCGGATAGCATTCATATCAGTATAAATACCGTATCCGGGCTCAATATCATAATCGGTCAATACCATTCTTTTCCATTTGGCAAGACTGTGCACAATCTCAGCTTCCCTGTCCCCCAGATCTTTAACCGGAAAGGTAACCGGCCGCTCTATCCCGTTGAGATCATCGTTGATTCCCGTACCCTTTAAAACAAATAAGGGAGCAGTAACCCGGCGCAATCTCAACTCGGAAGACAATCCGGATTGAAAAGCATCCTTAACAACCGTAATGGCATGTTCGGTTTGTTTCAAATCCAACAAAGGACGATATCCTTTGGGAATGAATAAATTATCTATCATAACACAAAAAAATACAAGGTCAACTTCTGTTTGCTTTACAAAATTACATGGTTAAATTACAATTAAAAAATTTTGAAGCACTTTTTTTATCATTTTGTCATCACAATCCCATAAAAAATTAACTGATTGAAAGCAAAACTCTTTTTTAAAAGCCAATTGTTTTAATAATGATGAATTCTTTACCTTTGGCGGGCAAATAAAATGCAATGCACAGAGATTTCAGCAGAAATATCCTCCGGTTATACATCATAAAGATTGCCAAGTGGTTTATGCTGACCATGCCCATAATAATGCTTTTTTATAAAGATTCGGGGCTCACCCATGAAGAAGCATTTCAGCTCAAAGCCATTTACAGCATCAGCATCGTTATTTTTGAAGTACCCTCCGGTTATCTGGCCGATATTCTGGGCCGGAAATTCACTCTGATACTGGGGACTATACTGGGGACTATTGGATTTGTTTTTTATTCCGCAGGAACCGGATACTGGATTTTTATGGCCGCAGAAATGACATTGGGTATAGGTCAGAGTTTTATCTCAGGATCAGATTCGGCTATGCTTTTCGACTCCTTAAATGCAGATGGAAAAAGCCACAAATATCTGAAATACGAAGGACTCAACTTTTCCATTGGAAATTACTCTGAAGCACTGGCCGGACTGGCTGGTGGAGCCTTGGCCGAGATCAGCCTGCATCTCCCTTTCTATTTCCAAACCGGCATCGCATTTATAGGAATTCCGGCAGCACTAACCCTGCTGGAACCTCCGCGGATGGAGAAACGCAAGCGCCCCGGATTTATGGATATCTTGAATGTAGTAAAGTATGCCCTTGTCAAGAACAATCGCTTGAGGTGGAACCTTATTTACTCCTCAATTATAGGCACTTCCACCCTAACCATGGCGTGGGTTTATCAGCTTAAACTTCACGAGTTTGGTTTCACCGAGTTGTTTATTGGAGGAACAGCTACAGGACTGAACCTTCTGGTAGGTACGGTAACTCTCTTTTCATCAAAACTGGAACGGAAAATGGGGAAAAAGATAACTGTTTTAAGCACCAGTATCATTATTACAGGAGGATTCATTGCAGGAGGATTCACTCATTCAGCCATATTTTTCCTGCCCGTACTTGCGATATTTTATATGGCGCGTGGAATTGCCACGCCGGTACTGAAAGATTACATTAATCAGATCACCCCATCCGATATTCGTGCTACGGTACTCTCTGTTCGCAGTCTGCTTATCCGGGCCATTTTTGCCGTGGTAGCACCTTTATTTGGCTGGATAAGTGATCTATTGTCTCTTTCCGAAGCACTCCTGATCGTGGGACTTGTATTTATGGCACTGGCTCTTTCCACCGTCACACTGTTTCTTAAAACGCTAAAGAAAAAAGCAGGCTGAGAATAAAAAATGCCATAATCCGGAACAAAGTTCAAGGGATGTAATAAATCTTCCCGGTCTGAGTACAAGGAAGATTAAATTTCCATTTCAAGACCATCATACCCGAGAAAAACATTGGGTGGAAGTGTTTTGGACACCTCTTCATGAAATCCCATATGATGACTGATGTGCGTCAAAAAGGCCTTTTCCGGTTTCAGTTCCTCAATTACTTGCAATGCCTGCTTCAGATTAAAATGCGAAGCATGAGGCTCAATGCGCAGGGCATTAATCACCAGCACCTTGCTATTTCTGACAATCTCCATGCTTTCATCAGGAATCAGGCTACCATCGGTTATATAGCTGAAATCCTCTATTCTGAATCCCAGCACAGGCATTTTGTGATGAAAAATACGGAGGGGCTGTACCATCATTCCCGCAGCAACAAACGGGTTCAAATCAATCTCATTCAACAACAACTCAGGTACACCAGGATAGCGCTCATCCTTATCTTTAAATGCGTAGGAATATTCCCGTTTCAATGCATCCAAAACCCTTTTCTCTCCATAAAGGTGAGAAGGTTCCCGGTTGATCCAGTTAAAGGCTCTTACATCATCCAGGCCGGCAGTATGATCCTTATGTTCATGGGTAAAAAGAATGGCACTCAGTCGTTGCGTCCCGGAGGCCAGCATTTGCTGCCGGAAATCGGGTCCGGCATCAACAACAAGGGTCTGATCATCGTATTCAATTTTTACTGATGACCGTGTACGTTTATCTCTGGAATCTGTGGAACGACATACTGCGCAATTACATGCAATCATTGGCACTCCCATAGAAGTACCGGTTCCAAGCAAAGTTATTTTCAAAATTATCTGGTTTTAGCTGTCTGTTACTGAGCAAATTTAAAAACAATGACAGGAGAATCAAAACACACAATCCGCATAACCTGACTTCCAAAATTGGTCGAACAGAACTATTTTACCCGAAGTGTGTTTATACTAATGCCCCAAAAGCGAAGTTTTTCTTTTTAAAGGAATACATAAAGTTGTTGGTTGTATAAAGGATCGAATATTTTTACCCAAAATCCGCAATCAATAATTTAAAAAAACAACGTTATTCCTTGCGGACTCGAGTAAGTTAATCATCTCATTTGGACTCATGCTTCACCCAAATGAGTGATTTTCTAAATTGGGGTTAACCTATTTTCCACAAAGGTCTTTAAAGGAAAATTGTAATATATAACGGGAGACATCCTGAATTAAGATTGCGACGCTCATAATCCTGCAAAGGCAGTTCATTGCGAGTGCCTGCCTCAAAGATATTTGAGAAATAATGGGAATATGACAAGTTGAGATGCTCAAAATTAAAACTCTAAGAAAAGTTATTCGTTGAGCAGGTGCGGCGGATTCTTTCCTGGGAAAACGGCAAAGCCGAAGCCGATCAGCCATTAGAGACGAAACGGCGGATCGGAATCCGCCGCACCCAATCTGTCATTGGTAACGTAGCGAAGCAATCTCAAGATTTAACCGGACAACACAAAAACTAAATACTATACTTATGAAAACCACACTATTCCTTATTTTACTGAGTCTGGGAGTGGCCACAGCCCAGAGCCAGACAAGTTTTTACGATTTTACGGTCAAAACCCTGGAGGGAGAACCATTTGAGCTGAGTTCCCTTCGGGGTAAGAAGGTGATGGTGGTAAATACCGCCAGCAAATGCGGATTAACACCGCAATATGAACAACTACAAGCCATTTATGAGCAATACGGTGGTGATGACTTTGAAATTATCGGGTTTCCGGCCAATAACTTCATGAATCAGGAGCCCGGAACCGCAGAGGAAATAGCCGAATTTTGTCAGTTGAACTATGGTGTGACCTTTCCAATGATGGAGAAAATCAGCGTAAAAGGCGACGACCAGCATCCCCTCTATCAATGGCTTACGCAAAAATCAAAAAACGGAGTCACCGAAAGTAAAGTACAATGGAACTTTCAAAAATACCTGATTGGTCCGGACGGAAGACTGGAAAAAGTAATTCCGCCCAAAACAAAACCCGATGATTCCGAAATCATCGACTGGATTACCTCCGGGGCAAATGAATAGGGATATCCCCAACAAATAAAGGGTTCTTTTTTCCGGAAACCGGCCTGTTTTGTTATTTTTACCAGGTAGAAAAACATCAGGCACATTATGTCAAAACTTACCATTTACAGAGCATCGGCCGGTTCGGGAAAAACATTCACGCTCACCCGCGAATTCATAAAGTTATTATTCAATCAACCATCGGAATATCGTAATATTCTGGCAGTTACCTTCACCAACAAGGCAACTGCCGAGATGCGACGCCGAATACTGGAAAAACTCTTTGAGTTGGGTAACCCTGCCATTAAAAAGCCTGATTACCTGGACGAACTGATGCAGGAAACAGAATGGAAAGAAGAGAAAATCAGGGAACGTGCCAGATTCATCCTCAGGTTGCTGCTGCATGACTTCTCCCGGTTTTCCGTCAATACCATAGACAGCTTTTTCCAGCAAATAATAAGGGCATTTGCACGAGATGCAGGTCTTCAACTGGGGTTTCGCACCGAGCTGGATCATAAATCGGTAATGACCCAGGCCATTGATCGGGTGGTGCTGGAAATGGACATGAAAGGCCATGAAACACTCAAAAAATGGCTGCTCGACTTCGCAGAGAAAAAAATAACAGAAGGAAAAAGCTGGAACATCAACAACGAAATCAGCAATTTCTCCCAGGAAATTTTTAAAGAAGCCTATCAATCGGTTGCAGGTCCCCTGTCGGAAAAACTGAGCGACAAAAGCTTCATGAATCAATATCTCTCAAAGCTCCAAAAAATCATTTCCAATTATGAACAAACACTCAAAACCATTGGAGTAAAGGGATTAGAGATCATCAAAAAATGGGATCTGGATATTTCAAAAGATTTCAACGGAGGGAGCCGCAGCAAATTATTGGTATTTAAGAAGCTCAGTGAAGAGGTAAAATTTGATGAAGCCCAGATCTTTGCACTTCATAACACCCTGGAAGCTTGGCAAAAAAAGACCAATCCGGAACATATCAATAAAGCCATAGAGGGAGCCTATAATGATGGATTGAATGCCCTTCTGGATCAATACGTGTCGCTCAAAAATCAACAGGGCAAAGACTATTTTACGGCCAGAGCTATCGTAAAAAACTTCTACACATTAGGCATCATCAACGATGTATATCAAAAGATACTGGAAGTGTCGCGCGAGCAGAACGTCTTTCTCTTATCGGGCACCAACCATTTGCTGACCAGAATTATCCGGCGCGATGAAGCGCCCTTTATCTATGAAAGAACCGGCACCCGCTATCATCATTATATGATTGATGAGTTTCAGGACACCTCGTCGATGCAATATGCCAATTTCAGACCACTCATCAGTAACAGTCTGGCTCAGGAAAACTTTGCCATGCTGGTTGGAGATGTGAAGCAATCCATTTACCGGTGGCGAAACTCGGATTGGACCCTGCTGGCTGAACAAGTGGAAAAAGAATTTGACATTTATGGAACCAACATAGAAACACTGGATACCAACTTTCGCAGCAGTGCCAACGTGATTGCCTTCAACAACAGCTTTTTTCAACACATTTCCAGGGCCCTGCAAGCACAACTCATCCAAAAATCGGAAGGCCACATCTCGGACACTCCGGGGTTTGAAACCAAAATATCAGAGGCTTATCACGATGTGGCTCAAAAGGTTGCCGCCAAAAATCTGGACAACGAGGGCCATGTCTCCTTTCAGTTTCTGGAAGCCGCCAATAAAGAAGATTTCAGAGAACAAGCCATCGAAGCCTCTATCAACAGAATCAGGGAATTGCTCAACAGCGGCTTCTCTCCTTCGGATATCTGTGTGCTGGTACGCAAAAAAACAGAAGGCATTGCCATAACCAATGCACTTTTGTCGGGCGCATATCACCCTGAAAAATCACCCCTGCCGGTCATCAGCAACGAAACTTTGAGACTGAACAGCTCACCCGCCGTGCTCTTTATCATCAATCACCTGAAATTCATTCTCTCCCCGGATGATAAAGTGCTGGAAGCATTTATACGCCTGCATTGGGAGCGAAACCTCAGGGAAGCGGACATGATCAATTTTGATGCTTCAGATGTTTTTCACAATGCGGAAAAAACCACCTCGTGGGAAGAACACCTGGCCTTTATTGAAAACAAGCAGCAACTCCCGCTTTATGATCTGGCAGATGAGCTTACACGCCTCCTTCCGGAAAACATAAGAACAGAGCAAGGCATATACATTCAGGCACTACTGAACAATATCAATAGTTTTTCGGCTCAGGAAGCTGCCAACCTCAATCTGTTTATCGATGAGTGGGAAAAAAACATCCAGTTTGAAAGTATAGCCGGCCCCGAAAACCAGGAAGCCATTCAGGTAATGACAGTTCACAAATCGAAAGGTCTTGAATTTAAAGCAGTTGTACTGCCATTCTGCAACTGGGAACTCAATGATGAACGACAACAGAACCTGCTCTGGTGCAAGCCCCGATCCGCTCCATTCAATGAACTGGACCTGGTTCCTGTAAATTATGAAAAATCACTGGTGGAATCTCATTTCTCCAACGAATATCTGGAGGAGTTGATGCATCAATACATCGATAACCTCAATCTTCTATACGTGGCATTTACCCGTGCAGAATTATCTCTATCCGCATTTTGTCAGAAGAAAAAAACACCACCCAAAGAGTTGGGAACTGTTTCGGACCTTCTGTGGTTTCACTTCGAAGCCAGGGAATCTGACCACCACGAATTACCGGGCAACTGGAACACCGTAAGTCAGACTTTTGAACTTGGTACAATGTTTAGAGAGGCTAAAGAAAGTAAGGATTCTGACTCTGAAAAAGAAGAAAATTCCGGAACCAAACGCCTCTTTGATACTTGTCCGTTGCCTACCATGGAGACTTTTCCCTTTAGGGAGCGGATAGCCATTCACCTGGAGAGTGATGAGTATTTTGATGATGAGAAAGAAGAAAGCGGCATCACCTACGGAAAAATCATGCACCACCTATTTGAGATGATTGAAACCCATGAAGATTTGGATGACGCGCTGAAAACACTGTGGTTCGAGGGCAAAATTGACGAAAAAGAGCAATCGATCATCAGGGAAAGAATGGAAAAATGGCTCAATCACCCGGAAGTAGAAAGCTGGTTTAACGGCAGTTACAAAATACTACCTGAAGTGGCCATTCTACATAAAAACATCCGCCGCCCCGACAGAGTTATGTTGTCTGATAAAGAAACCATTGTGGTAGATTACAAATTCGGAAAAGCTGAAGCCACCAGGCATCAGTTGCAGGTAAGAGGATACATGAATAAGATAAAAGAGATGGGGCACCCAAACGTAAAAGGATACATCTGGTATGTTCCCCACCAGGAGGTTGTGAAGGTGGAGAATGACATAATTCAAGGGAGCTTATTTTAAAAAAAACGGCGGTTAGAAAACCGCCGTTTTTTTTTAATACAATCAGAACCACTTCTTTAACTTCTCTTTAACTTCATCCACTTTTTCTTTTACTTCAGGATCTTCAAGGGCTTTTTCCACCGCCTTTTTCGCTTCCTGTTCCAGTTCCTTTTTAGCTTGTTCCTTAAATTCCTCATCCAGTCTGAAACTGAGTTTCGGATCTTTTACCGTTCCACCTACCAGCACATTCACCATCACATCAGAAGAACCGGAAGGCAGAGAAGCCCCAAGCAAACCGGCAACATTTCCCAATTCCTGTTTAGACACCGGCATCTTTATCACGTAATCCATCGTCTGGTCGAGGCTCTGTGTTCCGGAAATCGTCAGTTGACGGTCAAAAAGATTGGCTGTAAAAGGTTCCACAATAACATTTCCGTTTTCCAGCTTGAAATTGATGTTCAGATCTTCGGCCCTTGCCTTTCGGTACTTGTCATTATTGAGCATTGAAGCCATAGCAGTCTGCACTTTGGCACCGGAGATTTCAACACCTTTTGATTCCAGCAAGCCTCCACCGCCTATAGAACTCAGTACCGGAGACATATCAGCTCCAATCAGGCTGTTAAATTTCAAATTGGTGGAAATGGTACCAACGGCACGTTTGGCAATGGGCATCATACTGTCAATCATACTAAAGGAATTGGCAGCCTTGTGCACATCGATGGTATTAAGAGCCATATCGAAATTCACAAAAGGTTTAAGAGTGTCTGCGGTATTATATTCGCCTGAAACCACCATACTTCCGTCAAGCATATTGCTTCTGAGCCCATCAAGAATGACCCGGCCATCCACAATGGTAATTTTCCCGGCCACATTGGTCATTTCAAGCTTATCGTAAAGCAATTTGTCAATGTTGCTGTTCAATACAAAATTCAGGTTTTTAGGAACCAGTACCAGTTCCATCCCGGTTGTATCCTCTTCTACAGCAGTGGTATCCTCACCTGCCAGTTGCATCAGCTGATTGGTGTCTATCAATCTGGACTGATGATTAAGATTTCCACTTAAAATACCATCTTTCAATACATAAGACAAGTAGTTCTCAACCTTTCCCTGAAGGTTAAAGTCACTACTTCCGAAAGAACTCTCAAAAGTCTTCAGTTCCATAAAACGAGGAGTAATCTGCATATCAGCGTTACTGATGTGAAATCCGTCGGGCATATCAGGAGTACTGAAAAAGAATTCTTTCATTCCAATTTGTCCGTTGGCTTCGATCTCCTCATAAAGTTCTTTCTCCACCATTTCATAATCTCCGTCGATACGCATATCCGCAGAGATAACACCCCCCAGTTCCATGCTGTCCATGGGGATGGCTTCCGTAAGAGATGCCAGATCGATAATACCTTTCAGACTTCCTTTATAAGTAGCATTTGAAATGGGGGTCCCAATCCACAATGAAGCATCAAAGGGGTTGTCGCCCAGCTTGAAATGAAATTTATTGATATCGGTAACCGTGAGATCCATTGCTCCCCCAGGGTTATCCACCTTAACATCAATCTGAATATCTTCGATGGATTTGGGTAAATCCGGGTACTGAATCAAACCATCGTTGACATTCAATACCAGATTAAATGCAGGAAGATTCTCCGTATCCACATAAACCCCTTTTGCAACAGCTTCCAGTTTCAGTGAACCTTCAGTGGTCAAATCCTCAAAATCCTGAAGGTAGGTTTCGGGAACCATAGAGAGTAGCGTTTTAAAACTGGTTTCATGGGCAGACAGTTTCACATCGAGGTCGTATCCTTCCTCAAGCATCCCCACTGTCCCCTCAAAACCAAGCCCAAGCTCATTCAGCAATAACTCATTGTCCTGAAAGGTAAAGATCATATTTTCCAGGTCGGCCCCAATAATGGCTTCCAAAGAGACAAAGGCATCCTTCAAGTAACTGGTTCCTTCCATCTCCATATTCAATTTCTGAATGGAAGTTTTTATATCCAGATTTGTGGCTTTTTGAGAGAGGTCACCCTCCATGGTAAAGTCCAGATCATCAATTACCGTAGAAAAGGCCATGGTTTGATCTGAAAATCCCAGCCGTGCATCTGATATTTCAAACAACTCCAACTGAACAGCAAAATCGGAAGCAGCAGAAGCTGTATCTTCCTCCACCTCTTCTGTTTCCGACATGGGAACAATATCCCAATTGGCTACAGAATCCTGATTCACTTTTAGCCAAACCTGCGGTTTATCAAGTAAAACAGAGTTAATATTGATCCCGCTTCCGCTTATGGCACTCCACAAATCAATACTTGCAGAAAATGCACCAACATGCAGCAGTGTGTCTCCCTCAAAAGGTTCCTTATTCACGATGGTCAATCCATCAAGCCCCATCGAAAGATTAGGAAAATGGCGAAACATGGAGAGGCTGAACTTGTCAAATGAGACAGTGGCTGTCACATTATCATTAATCACTTCGGTTACCTTCTGTTCAATTTTTCCTTTAAATAAAGAAGGCAAAACCAACAACAGCAACAAAATAAGGGCAATAATTCCCAATAAAACCTGAAAAAAACGCTTCATGAGTTCTGAATTAAAGTTCAAAGTTTGAAGAATAAATTCTAATATGTATGTAAATTTAGCAAAACACGAAGAAAAAAGCAGAAAGAAAGAGAATATAATTCACGATTTTCGGGAAAAGTGAAAAGATTAATTTCCTTCCTCTTCCATAAAAACCATGCGCCCGATATTCGTTGCATGACTGTTAATCATTCTCAACAGATTCAACAATTCAATATGCACTTTACTGGATTCTACAGAGCGACTACTGGGTGCCAGGAGCCTTTTATAATGCTGCATCTCCATTTCGTAGGCCATCAGTGCATATTTCCGGTATTTTCGCTTCATTTTCATAGCCTGTTCGGGCTCCCAATCCTCTAACAGTTGCATGGCTCTGGCCAACTGCTTCACGCACCTCTGCTGGTAATCACGCAACTCCCTGCCTCCCTCTTCAGAGAAATGGATATTGGCATCGAGCCACTTTTCTCCCTGACGGGCTATGTTTACTGAAACAATATCCGCAATCTGCTCCAGTTCGTTTACCACATGCAGAAAACGATAAATATCATCAGACCACTCCTGTGCAGACATCTTTTCATTCATGGAAACCAGGAAACGATTGATCTCCTCCCTGTAGTTGTCCACCATCTTCTCGTTGCTACGCAGATTATCCAACACCTTTGATTCCCGATCAAAAAACGGAGAGAGCGCATCATCAACCATTTTAATAACAAGTCGTCCCATATCCCCAACCTCTTTTTTCAGAAATGGAAGCATCATCTCTCCTGATCCTATCAATTCGGGTTTCAAATAATTAAGGTGAAATGATTTCTTCTTCTTTTCCGGCACCATTCGATTAACGATGCTACCGATAATCCCCGTAAAGGGTAAAAATATCAGTGTCATAAAGACATTGAAGATGGTATGTGCATTGGCCAGAAACCTTCCGCCTGATGCATTGTCTCCGGAGAGCGTCCATGTGACATGCTCCCAAAACCCAAGCAACCAGATCATAATAAAAACCCCTGCAACCCGGAATAATGTATTGGCAACTGCAAGCCGTTTGCCACCAATAGAAGAATTGAGGGATGCAATCAGAGCGGTAACGGTAGTTCCGATGTTGGTCCCCAAAATGAGCGGCAAAGCATCTGACACCGACAACAAACCGGTGGCTGTCAATGTCATCACAATTCCGATAAAAGCAGCACTGCTCTGAATCATTGCAGTAAAAATGGTTCCTGCTACCACGCCCCATACGGGGTTTTGGAGATACACAAGCCACCCTGTAAAGCGCTCCATACTTCCCAGAGGCTCCATACCCGACGACATCAGATCCATACCGTAAAACAGAATCCCCAGTGCCATAACAATTTGTCCGCTGTAAGACCAGCGACGCCGGCCAAAGGCTTTAAAAAGAAAACCGATGCCCACAAATCCAAGAGAATATGTTCCCAGCTTAAAAGCTATGATTTGAGCAGTAATAGTGGTACCGATACCGGTGCCGAGCATCACCGCAAGCGTTTGGCCAAGGCTCAGCAATGCCGCATCCACGAATCCCACCATAACCACCGAAGCGGCAGAACTGCTTTGAAACAGTACCGTCAGAAGAATTCCAAAAACCACACCTCCTCCTTTGGTTGCGGTAAATTTCTCCAACACGTGACGCATTTGTCGCCCGGCAAGGCTTTTCATACCCGAGCTCAATTGATCCATTCCCAGCAGAAAAAAACCGAGTCCGCCCAGCAGCTGTATGAATATGAGAAAGTAATTCATGAAGTCCTAATCACATTTAACTGTAAAGATAAAAAAGAATGGCGATCAGTCGGAAGATACCGCTGCACACAAAATCACCCCGAAAGAAAATTCCGGTAAAACGCGTTGCTTATGCCAATGGTAAAATACCGGTTTATTTCAAATGACTGCCAATCACTTTTTCCAGATGTCCGGTAATCTCTTCAGAAGAATATTGGCCCGGTTCAATAGGTTTTAGTATCTGATAGGTTACTTTTTCGCCAAACTGTAATGGGAAATTACCATTTTTCAGAATTCTATGGTGCCCGCTGATAACAAAAGGAACGATTACTGCCGATGGAGCACCTCTTAGAAGTGTTTGGATGCCGGCAGACATAAAAGGTTTCAGTTTACCTGTTTTACTACGGGTCCCTTCCGGAAAGATACAGGCTGCATAATGTTTCTTCTCGATTAGTCTGCCCAATTTTAAGATCTCTCTTACCGACTGCGAACCATTGGCACGGTCGATAAGTGCAGATTGGCCATGCTTCAGATTGTAGGAGATGCTAAACATATTTTTGGACAGCTCAATTTTTGCGATGAATTTGGGATAAAAGTCACGAAAAACCCACCCGATAGCCGGAATATCGTACATACTCTGATGATTGGCCACCACAATTACCGGACGATCCTTAGGAAGATTCTCCAGTCCGATGTAGCGGACACGGGCACCCATAATCCACAAACCCCTTAAAAGCATAATGTTAAGTACATCCACTGATCTCCGACGGGCATGCTCACCAAAAAACTTAAGGGCAATTACCTGAACAGGATAAAAACCAACAATCAGGGCAATCATATATAAATGAAACACCGGGGTTAACAGAATACCTAAAACTGCTCTCATTCGTCTGAATTTTGCTAAAGTTTAAAATAACGTTTTGCAATTATAGATTGCTTCGGGCTGAGCCCTAGCAATGAACGTTTTTTATTGTTAACTGGAAGATGTTGGCATAAACCGGAGACTTTGTCATTGCGAGGGCCTTGCGCGAAGCAATTTCTAGGCATACACACGCAACTTTAAAATTCAATTCAATGCAACATTTAACGAACGGAATAACATTAATCTACCACCGTTGCATACAAATCATAGTCTTCAGCGGCAGTAATTTCCACTTCATAAAAATGCCCTGGCTTTACCACTTCAGACACCGGAATAAGCACTTCAGGATCAACCTCCGGAGAATCAAACTCTGAACGACCAATAAAAAAATCCTCTTCTTTCCGATCGATGATCACTTTCATCCTTGTACCAACTTTTGCCTCATTTATTTCGCGACTGATATCACGCTGAAGCGCCATAATTTCGTCAGATCTGGCTTGTTTTATCTCCTGTGGAATATTGTCCTTATAGTTCTTCCAGGCATACGTATCCTCCTCGTGAGAATATGGAAATACACCAAGTCTCTCGAAACGCATCTCTTTGACAAACTCCAGCAGTTCGGCAAAATCTTCTTCGGTTTCACCGGGATGTCCGGTAATCATTGTGGTACGCAAATGAATACCCGGCACCTTCTCCCGCATGGCATTTACCAGGCTCAAAGTATCAGCCTTGGTGACATGCCGTTTCATCAGCTTCAGCATATTGTCAGAAATGTGCTGAAGGGCAATGTCCATATATGCACAGACCTTAGGATTGCGCTCCATTACCTCCAAAATATCCATGGGAAATGCCGCAGGATAGGCATAATGCAGGCGAATCCATTCAATTCCTTCAATCTGCGAAAGTTTTTCCACCAATGGAGCCAGCATCTGTTTTTTGTACAGATCAAGTCCATAGTAAGATAAATCCTGAGCAATTACCTGCAGTTCTTTCACACCCTGAGAAGCCAGTAAGCGAGCTTCTTCCACCAGGTCTTCAATGGGTTTTGATTTATGTTTGCCGGTAATAATAGGAATGGCGCAATAGGAACAGGAACGATTGCAACCTTCGGATATTTTGAGATAAGCATAATGGCCCGGAGTGGTCAGGGAACGCTCATTTACCAGGTCGGGCCTGTAGGCACTTCCCAGATCAGCAATTAGTTCCTGCCAGTTAAATTTACCAAAAAAACGGTCCACTTCAGGCAGCTCCTTTCCCAGTTGGTCGAAATAGCGCTCAGATAAGCACCCCATCACATAAAGTTTATTGATACGGCCCTCTTTTTTGGCTTCAGCAAAATCGAGAATGGTATCAATACTCTCCTCCTTGGCATCACCGATAAATCCACAAGTATTAATTACAACAATTTCTCCTTTAGCCTCGGCAGCATCATGCTCCACCGAAAAACCTCCTGCTTCAAATTGTCGTATCAAAAATTCAGAATCCACCAGGTTTTTGGAGCATCCCAAAGTAATAACGTCCACTCGCCTCTTACCTTGCTTTGTCATTTATTTACAGTTAGTTTGTGAGATACTGGGAGTTAGAAGTTAGATGTTGGAAGTTAGAGGTTTGAGACTGGATGTTAGAAAGGTACCTTTGCCAAAAATCTGCCTCAAATCTTACGGGCCAACAGACAACAAGCCAACATTGAACATCTTGCTTATCCAAATAACGAATCGACGAATTCTTTCCGGTTAAACACCTGTAAATCATCGATTCCCTCACCTATTCCAATGTATTTTACCGGCACTTTAAGTTGATCTGAAACACCGATAACCACACCACCTTTTGCCGTACCATCGAGTTTGGTAATGGCAAGAGAGGTTACTTCAGTTGCTTTGGTAAACTGTTTGGCCTGCTCAAAAGCGTTCTGACCGGTAGATCCGTCCAGCACCAGCATTATTTCATGCGGTGCATCAGGCACTACTTTCTGCATCACCTTCTTAACCTTGGTAAGCTCATTCATCAGATTAACCTTATTGTGCAAGCGACCGGCAGTATCAATGATCACCACATCGGCATCTTTGGTTTTTGCAGATGCCAGTGTATCGTATGCCACCGATGCAGGATCGGATCCCATTTTCTGTTTCACCAGCGGTACATCCACCCGGTTGGCCCAAATTTCAAGTTGCTCTATGGCAGCAGCCCGAAAAGTATCTGCAGCCCCCAGAATTACTTTTTTGCCAGATGCTTTAAACTTATGAGCCAATTTCCCTATAGTAGTGGTTTTCCCAACACCATTAACGCCCACTACCATTATTACATAAGGTTTTTTATCAACAGGGAATTCAAAATCCCCTTCGATGTCCTCTTCATTTTCAGCAAGCAAAGCAGCAATTTCCTCCCGGAGGATAACATTCAACTCACCGGTACCGACATATTTATCTTTAGCCACACGCTCTTCGATGCGCTCAATGATGCGAAGCGTGGTATCTACCCCCACATCCGAAGTGATTAATACCTCTTCCAGACTGTCGAGTACATCATCATCCACTCTGGTTTTCCCCACCACAGCGCGGGTCATTTTTTGAAAAACACTCTCTTTTGTCTTGGCCAGTCCTTTGTCCAGGTTTTCTTTTTTGGCCTTATTGAAACCACCGAATAATCCCATGGTAATAAATTGAAAAATTTAAGTTCCGGCAATCAGAAACAACGTTTCAGAACACCGATTTTCAGAAAAGGCCAAAGATAATCAATACTTTCGACATACATAAAAATTGCCACAGAGTAAAAGCCTTAAAAAATGCTTACTCTGTGGCAATTTTTTATATCCTGTCCGATCTACCCCAGAATGGAAATCAGCACTCCTGCTGCAACAGCAGATCCGATAACACCTGAGATATTGGAGGCCATGCAATATTGAAGCAGATGATTGCTGCTGTCGTGTTTCAGTCCCAGCTCATTGGCCACTCTGGAAGCCATTGGAACTGCACTCAGACCGGTAGCTCCCACCAGTGGATTGATTTTCTTTTTGGTCATCAGGTTATATACTTTTACAGCCAAAATCCCTCCGGCAATGGAGATGGCAAAAGCCAGAAATCCTCCAACAATAATGCCCAGTGTCTTTAAGTCCAGAAACACCTTTGCAGTCATGGTAGCCCCCACAGCCAGCCCCAGAAAAATTGTGGCTGTATTCATAATGGGACCTGTGGCAGCATCAGACAAGCGTGACGTTGCGGTACCAATCTCTTTGATAAGATTGCCAAACAGCAACATTCCCAGCAACGGAACCGATGAGGGCACCAGGATAGCTACCACAACACCCAAAACAATGGGGAATATTATTTTAACCGCTTTAATATTCTTGATCTTGAATTTGGGAGGATACAACTTATCCTGTTTTTTCATATTTATCAGAAACTCTTTTTTGGTCATGAGCCGATTGGCCACCAATGGCACAATGACAGGAACCAGCGCCATATAAGAATAGGCTGCAATGGCAATGGGGCCAAGCAAATGAGGTGCCAGTAAAATGGTGGTGTAAATGGCCGTGGGGCCGTCGGCACCGCCAATAATTCCAAGAGAACCAGCCTCTTTGGGTGAGAAACCCAGTGCGATGGCTCCGAAGAACACCCCGAAAATACCAATTTGTGCGGCGGCTCCGAAAAAGGCCAGTCGCAGGTTCCGCAACATGGGGCCAAAATCGGTCAACGCACCTACCCCCATGAAAATAATGGGTGGCAGAAAACCCGTTTTAATTAGCGAATAATAAACAAAATTCATGATGCCATATTCGCTGGCAATTTCAAAAAGGTTCATGTATCGATGACCGGGCAATTCCACCATTTCTGCCGGGACAACATCCATATTGCCACCGGGAAGATTGGCCAGAACAATACCAAAACCAATGGGAACCAACAACAGGGGTTCGTATTTTTTTACGATTCCCAGGTAGAGCAATACGGCACCAATTAAAATCATTAATAAAACACCGGGAGTTTCCCCAATCTCCCCCAGGGCAGTCATATCGTACAGTTGTCTGAGTATTTCCATTTATTTATTGGATTCTTTAAGCGTTCACCGGATCAACCGGAAATTTATTGAAGAACTACCAGTTCGTCGTCCTCTTCCACATCACTGCCGTTCTCTTTCAAGATTTTGGCAATCATTCCTCCTTTGTCGAATCGAACCGCATTGTAGGTTTTCATAGCTTCCACATAACCAAGGATATCTCCCTCTTTTACCTTATCCCCTTCTTTAATGGGAGTTTCGTTTGAATCTTTGGTAAAATAGAACTTTCCTTCCAACGGAGATATTACCGGCTCTCCTTTGGTCGAAGGCTGCGAAGGAATGGCCTCATTTGAAGGAGTTACTTTGGTATTATCAGTATCCTGCCCATTGCAGGAAACCATCACTTCAAACTCTTCTCCATTGACGTTGATATTCATTTTTGACGGAGAAAAATCTCCGCATCCGCCATTTGCAGTTGATCCATTAGATGCTGAAGATTCAGCCTCAGTTTTTCGCTCTGCGAGATCTGCTTCAAAAGCCTCTTTGGCTTTCCCCGATTTGTAGTTCCTGTACTGTTCGGGATGCATCGCCAGCTCCATCAGCTCTTCATCATCTTTGCCGTAGTCCCAGCCATTTTCATCCATCTCCTTACGGAAAGTGTCCAATGCATCGGGGTAAGGCTCCTGTGGATGACCGGTAAAGAACTCTCTTCCCTCCTTTTTGGCAAGTTCAATAATTTCGGGTGCCAGTTCTCCGGGGAGCTGACCGCTCTTTCCAAGAATCATATCCCAGATATTGTCTGCAATCATACTCCAGCGTTCTCTTCCCTTTTCCATCTGAAGCACATTCATAAGGGCCAGATTTTTCACATACTGACTAAAAGGAGTTACCAGCGGCGGGTATCCCAGTTTGGGCCAAATGTATTCAACCTCCTCAAAAAGCTTGATGAGCAAATCATCCTGCGAAAGTTCCGGCTCGTTGCGTTTTGCTTTCCACTTATTAAGGCTTTCCAGGTTATTTTCCAGGTCGGCCATCAGGCTGCCCATCATACCACCCGGAAGTCCGGGGCCAATGAGCAGCGAATTCATGTGCCGGTTTTTAGGATTGATATAATACCCCAGAAAATCATCCATAAACTCCTGAGTAAGCTTACGTACCTTCATATAAGCTTTCATATTGATATCGGGCACATCAAACCCGTCGTCCTTCAGCATCGCCTGAATGGTCAGCAGGTCGGCATGCCCCGTACCCCACGATAGCGGCTCCATGGCCACATCCACATAATCAACGCCGGCACGGGCCACCTCCAGAATGGTAGCTACCGAAAAACCAGGACCGGAATGTCCGTGGTACGTAATGGGCACCTCTTTATGTTGTTTCCGAATTCCTTTCACAATTTTTCCCAACCATGCCGGACGGGAAATACCTGCCATATCTTTGAGGCAAATCTCATCGGCACCTGCCTCAATAAATTTATCGGCCAGATTGATGTAATATTCAACGGTATGCACCTCAGAATAAGTCAGACTCATGGCTGCCTGTGCAATCATCCCCCCCTCTTTGGCATAATGTATGGAATCAATAATATTTCGCGGGTCGTTAAGCCCGTCAAAAGAGCGGGCAATATCTGTTCCCTGTTGCTTTTTTACCTTAAACATAAGCTTACGTACATCGGCAGGAACCGGCGACATGCGGATACCGTTCAGGGCCCGCTCAAGCATATGCGTCTGAATTCCGGCTTCGTTAAATGGCCTAGTCCATGCACGTACGGCTTCATTGGGATTCTCGCCAAAAAGCAGGTTGATTTGCTCAAAGCCACCACCATTGGTTTCCACCCTCGCAAAACATCCCATTTCGATAATCGCCGGAGCGACCTTTTCAAGCTGATCTTTCCGTGGCACATATTTACCTGACGATTGCCACATATCGCGATACAACAAAGAGAATTTTATTTTTCTACCCATAACGCTATCTTATATTTTTTATTTCTTTCTGATATCGATTACATTACCACGTCCACCTGTAACATTCTTTACTCCGGCAACGATTGCGGCAACTTTTGCAGGGTGAATATCCCCTTTTCCCGTTTGGTCAGCGGGTGGTCCGGAGGAATCCCCCGAGAAAAAACGGTTGACAAAAAATATGAGGGTATTTCCAATAATTACAACCAATAGTAACACTGAGAAAACGGTTACCATTCCTACCCCCAGAAGCACCCATGCTTGATCAAAACTTTCGGACATGTTACAATTTCATTTTCAGATTGAAACTTTCAGTGATAATATTTTGATAATCGACACACAATATTAAGATTTAAAACACACATTAAATAATTCTCCATCTTCGAAAGCTGGTTTTCATGAAGGATTTTCACTTCTATTTCATTGAGTTTCTTAATGCTATAACTTCTTTAAAATCTACAAGTTGTTTAAGGTATTTTTTCTTTAATTAAATTTGTAACTCATTACACATAGCGTCCCCAAAGGAGCAATATCAGATTGTAATCTCACCTGGTTTATGCAAAAGATACTCTCCCAAAAAATTGAGGCTTTTTGATTCGTTTCATTTGTTGTAATCAGGTGGTAAAAAACTAATTGAACCACTTTGCTCTGGCATAATAATTTTTAACCGGACACCAATAAAAAATCAATATAAGTTATTGGTCTAATGGAACTCGTCCCCAACATTCGGGACTCGTTTCATTTTAAAGAAATACATCATATTTTAAAAATGCCGAAGGACTATAAGCAATAATCCGGATTATTGCCCGGAGAATTTTTTTTAAAATCACGGCCCTCATTTTGTTGGTCCCTGTGCAATCAATAAAATGAGTAGTTTTTGGGAAAGTTTGCTTTGCAATTAAGCTTTTTTTAGCAGACTATTCTTATTACTTTTACCCTTAAAACAGGAAGTAATGAGTAATAACAAAATCCGGGAATTGTATGAGGTTTTCAGAGTGCAAGAAAAGGTCGGACTTTTCCTGGAAGATCACATGGAACGACTTTTTAGCGGGGCCGAAAAGGCAGGCATTAAGTTGAATTTTGATTCCGCAACTATAGAAAACTATTTAAAAAAATTCCTGTTAAAAGAGAATGTAGATTGCGGAAATATAAGACTATCGGTTTATTTTGATTCAGATACGGGAGAGGTCCAATCTCACAAAGCATCAGTTATTCCGCACAGCTATCCCACCCAGGAACAATATCAAAACGGTGTTTCCTGTAGCCTGCTTTTCAGTGAAAGGGATAATCCGGGAACAAAAATTGCCAATACAACATTGCGTAACAATGCCAATAAGCTCATTAAAGACCATAATGTTTTTGAAGTGTTACTGGTCAATCATCAGAAAGAAATAACAGAAGGAAGTCGCAGCAATGTCTTTTTTATTCTAAACAACCAGCTGCATACCGCACCCGATGAGTGGGTTTTGCCGGGTATTGCACGAAAAAAAATATTGAAGACAGCCAGGGATTTGCAAATCCAGGTCCACTACTCGGCTCTTCCTTATGACAAAATAAAAGAGGTTGAAGCAGCTTTTATTACCGGGACTTCCCCAAGAGTTCTGCCAATTAAAAACATTGAAGGTTTCAATCTGAAAGCAGATCATCCAATAATACAGCAACTAACAAAAGGTTTTTCAAAACTTATAATCGATTACATAAACAGTCATTTACACTAATAGTTATGAAACCAACCAGAGAAGATGCCCTTGCCATATTCAGGGATTACAATCAGAGTGAGAGTTTATACAAACATGCCATTTCGGTGGAAGCGGTGATGGATCACTTTGCCCGGAAAATGAACGAAGATCCCGAAAAATGGTCCATTATCGGATTGGTTCATGATTTGGATTACGAACAATACCCCGATCAGCATTGCACGATGACCCGGAAGATTCTGGAGGAACACCAATGGCCGGAAGAATACATCAGAGCTATCGTTAGTCATGGCTGGGGTATTTGCAGTGACACCAAGCCGGAGCACATCATGGAAAAAGTATTGTATGCCACCGATGAGTTGACAGGCCTGATTACAACCTCCGTTTTGGTAAGGCCCGACAAAAATCTTCATGAACTGAAAGTAAAATCGGTGATGAAGAAATGGAAAGACAAAAAGTTTGCTGCAGGCGTTGACCGTAACATCATTTTAAAAGGTGCCGAAATGCTGGAAATGGAGCTCAGAGATCTGATAGAAGAGACCATTGAGGCCATGAAAAAAGTAGCTCCCCAATTAGGTCTGGATGGGGCATCCTCCTAACCGTAAAGCCACTTAATTCTCAAAGTTCAGGGCAGGATTATAGTGTCATCGGTGGTATTGACCGGAATATTCTTTTACAGCCTCATACATCGCAAGGACATTTTCGACAGGTGTCTCCACCTTTATTTTATGGGAAGGCCCAATGATGAAGCCTCCTCCGGGAGCCATTGTATCTATCAGTTCCCGAACTCCTTCCCGCACATGATCAGGAGTTGACTTTCGTAGCAATAACTCCTCGTCCAGTCCGCCGGAAAAGGTAATCATCCGCCCAAAATCCTTTTTTAATCCCAGCGGGTTCATTCCTTCCGCACGCGTCTGAATGGGGTCAAGTACATCAGCACCTAGCGAAATAAATTCGGGAAGCAGTTTACGAACAGCACCGCAACTGTGCATATAATATTTCACACCCAGTTTTCGCGGTAATTCCATAAATCGCTCAATGGCCGGCCGGCAATAATTATTCCAGTTTTCATTGCTAATTACCAGTCCGTTACTGGCTCCAAAATCATCAGCAATACGTATGAAATCCACTTTATCTCCGGTTACAGCGAAGAAATGTTCGATAAAATCGACATAAAAATCAGTCACCTTATCAACCAAAGTTTTAAAGAAATGTGGATTGTACATCATCACATCCAGAAATGAATCGCGGCCTATGAGGCGTTGAATGATGCGAAAAAGTCCGGGTGAAGAGTACCCGGGTGCAGTCATAATCGAGTAATCTTTGTACTTTTCAACTTGTCCGGAAAGTGAATTAAAATCAAAAAGTCCTACATGCGGCCATGGATAGTCTTCCAGCACTCCTGGATCGGTAATTCCCTGAAGAGGAAAGCGGGTAGCTTCCCAGTACCTGAGGTCTCCGTGACCAACGAGGTCATATTCAACACCCCATATATCCTTCTTCTTTCCTTTTTTTTGATGAACAAGCTTTGGACCTGAATATACAGGCTCCACCCATCTAAAATCAATATCCAGGTGTTCAAGAAGCCTGTCAACATCAGAAAAACCCAGTTCCGACATCATTTTTTGCGTGAATTCGGGAACAGCCCAGTAAAAAACAGGTACCCGATCGGGTTCTTCATGATTCAAAGCCGTTAATACTCTCTCTTTGTGATTCATAAATGATAGATTTAGGTCTTATTCAATTATCATTTATTCCTGTTTTTGAGGCCAAAAACAATGCAAGATAGAGAAAAATGTTTGAAATCATCAAAAAACATCAATGATTTTTAAGAAACTAAAAATCCAGATACATCTATTAAAAGAAACTATCAGTTATTATCCTAATAAAGCGGTTTGATGACAAAACCATAAGAATATTCGGTGTCTGTTAACCTGTACTCTTCATGTGTCCAGGCTCCCCAGCTGTTGTCACCACCAACTCCTATTTGTCCGAGATCAATATCCACCGAAGTAAAATCCTGCTCAACCACATCAGTGGTGTGCCTATGACCGTCGGGGTGCTCAACTTTTCTATAATCCGAGTCAACAGGAGATTCAAAATCCTCCATGGAATTATGATGCGCTGAAACCTCCAGCAGCTGCCTGCCCTCAAAAAGAAGTCCTACTCCACCCCTATTGGTAATGCTAACCCAGCGAACATCCGTTTTATTTCCGTTTTCCTGAGGACGCAAATAAGGCTGGTATTGCTCTGCTACCGAACCGGCCCAAACATCCACCAAAGCTGCGGATTTTCTATCACGATAAGATTCCTGCGGTCCACGCCCCAACCATTCCATCTGATCAAACTCGCGGGGCATCACCAGCGTCATTCCCATACGGGGAATTTCCGGCAAGGTATCCGAACTCATATTAAAATGGTGATTCACTTCTATTCTTCCCTCGGAATCAACAATATAACCCACCTCAGAAGTGCCGATAAGCTGATGATTCTCATCGAAATAATTCCAGGAAAAAATCACTTTCTTGCCGCTTTGCACATCTTCTATTTCTGCAGAAGTAAGCTCCTTGTATTTTTCGGTATTTCGCCAGATGTGTGACCTCTGAGGCAGCCCATTACCAAAGTCATTGTCGGTTGGTGCCCGCCAGAACGAAGGCACAGGACCTTTCAGCAACATCTGTTTGCCATTGTACTGAAGTTGACTCATCTCTCCCCGGCTCATATCAAATTCCACCATAAAATCTTTCCAGGAAATAACCGCAGAAGAGTCATTGTTTTGTTTATCAACATTAAGAGCAACTATTCCGAGGGCTTCCTCTTTCTTTTCCTCAAACACCGGTAGCTTAAATTGCTCCTTTGCCAGAGCGATTCCTTCCGGCAACAGGCCCATTGGCTTCTTTAACCGGGCATGAATATTCAGAAAATATTCGGTGCCCGGATTGACATCAAAATCAGTAACAGCATTGACCCGGATCTGCTCCCCGGGTAACAAATTTACCGCTTCAAAGCGACCGGAATCCAGCACTTCTCCATCCCCTTTAATTTCCCAATCGAAATTAAAAATGCCGGTATTTAAAAACGAATAGTCATTCCGGATTTGAATGGCACCTTTGGTCAGATCCGCAGGATAGAATTTGATGTACTGATACACCTTTTTCACCTCCTCCAAAGCCGGTTGTGGCTTCCGATCAGGATCCACCAGTCCGTTGAGACAGAAATTACCGTCCGAAGGCACTGTATCCGGACCAAAATCACCTCCATAGGCATAGAATTCTTCTCCATATTCGTTGGTGGTCAGAAGTCCCTGATCCACCCAGTCCCATATAAAGCCTCCCTGCATTACCGGATTGGCCTCAATGGCATTCCAGTAATCCTGAAGGTTTCCGACGCTATTGCCCATCGCATGTGCATATTCGCACTGAATTAAGGGTTTGCTGCCATCTTTGCGGGCATATTGTTCCATATGCTCAATGGAAGCATACATCGGTACATAAATGTCGGTATTCCGACCACCATGTGCCTGCTCGTATTGAACCGGACGTGAAGAATCCGCCGATTTAAGAAAATCATAGGTCTTATCAAAATTAACGCCATCGCCGGCTTCATTACCAAGCGACCAGATAATCACCGAAGGTTGATTCTTATCGCGTTCAAACATATTACGAGTCCGATAAACGTGCGATAACATCCACAAAGAATCTTTTGCAAGAGATTCAGCTCCATAGCCCATTCCATGCGATTCAACATTGGCTTCATCAATGACATAAAGGCCATATTCATTGCACAACTCATAGAATCGTTCGGGCTGCGGATAGTGCGAAGTTCTTACAGCATTGATATTGTGGCTTTTCATCAGTTTAATATCCTCAAGCATGGTTTGCTCATCCACCACATGTCCGGTAACCGGATGGTGTTCATGCAGGTTTACCCCTTTCAGATTCACGTACGCACCGTTGATCAGCAATTTGTTTTCTTTGATTTCCACCTTTCTGAATCCAACATCCTGAACAATGGTTTCCAGCACTTCGCCTGACTCCTCTTTGAGATTGATTTCAAGATGATACAAATGAGGCGTTTCTGCCGACCAGGGCTTAATATTTTCCAGCACGGAACTCCAGCGGACCGTGCTGTCCACCACTGCATCAATAAAACTATCCACCTGTTTTGTATCGTCATACAAATTTGCCTCCACCATTACAGGCATTTCAACAGATGCATTCTCCACGCTCAGCTCAAGAGCAAAAACACCATCTTTCAAATCATCAGACAAATCAGAAGTAATACGAAAGTCGCTGATATGCTGTTGTTCACGAGCCATCAGGAAAACATCGCGCGTAATACCGCCCAGGCGCCAGAAATCCTGATCTTCCAGATAACTGCCATCACTCCACTTATACACTTCAACAGATAGACTGTTTTCACCGGATTTCAGATATTGAGTAATGTCAAATTCGGCAGGCGTTTTGCTATCCTCACTGTACCCGACCATATTTTCGTTCACCCAAACATACATAGCAGAACTGACCGCTCCGAAATGGAGATAAACTTTTTTTCCTTCCCAGGTGTCAGGAATGGTAAAATGACGTTTGTAAGAGCCCACCGGATTGTAATGATCCTGAATTTCCGGCGGAGTCTTTGCATGAGGATACTGAACATTGGTATAAATGGGATAATCATGCCCATGCATTTCCCAGTTGGAAGGGACGCTGATGGTTACCCAGTCTTCGGAATCAAAATCATCTTTGAAGAAATAAAAGGGGCGCTCCTGCGGATTTTGAGAGATATGAAAAGCCCATTCTCCATTGAGTGATTGAATGAAAGAGGATGCCCAAATATTGTCAGGATCCGCTTCATCGGGACCGGAAAACGGGACAAACCATGCACGCGGAGATTCTTTATTTACCTCGTTCACAAGAGGATTTTCCCAATCTCGCGGGGTTTTCTCCTCAAAAGGCACATCAGAGTAATCGCGATAATCGGTGCAGGAAACCAGTAAAATAAGAGGTAACAGGAGGTAGAAATACTTCATTCGTATCAGGTTTAAAATTATTCCGGTTGATTTTCCCCCTTGCTTCCACCACATCATTCTTCCTCAGTCAAAAGTGTTTTGACAATCAGCTAATTAACACAACGGGGCATCTCTAAAAAACAAATTTAGACAATATTTTTCACTACAAACCCGGACATCCTGATTTTTTAGGGAAATAATTTTTCTTCATTCAATTGGTGAAAAAGATTTGTTATTCTATTTTTACAAAATCTACTTAGTTTCTGTCCATAAAGTACCACTTGCGTTGTTGCGCTTGCCGACAAAATACTCATTTACGATTAGTAAACTCCGTTTTTGGCGGCTTCGCAAGCCTGGCAATTGGCACTTTCTGACCAGAAACATGACTAAAAACAAATTTTGCTTAGTTTATAGGCGGACACGACTCAAAAGTCTTAACCGTTATTCGGAATAACCTGCCGACAGTGGGGTATCATCCAAAAAATTAATTATTAGTATCCGGTAAAAAATACTCAACATAGAACAACCGCAATAAACCGTATCAAATATTAATCATAAATGAACATCAAATGAATTTATTAAAACCATTAATTTTTGCTGCAACAGGACTGATGATTATTCCTGCCTGCACCACAGGCGATTCGTCCGAAACAACCAGGCGTGCCGTTTTCTCACCCGAAAACATGGACACCACAGTAGCTCCGGGAGAGAATTTTTATTTATATGCCAATGGCGGCTGGATAAAGAATCATCCGCTGCCTGATGATAAAAGCCGATTCGGTGCTTTTGATATGCTGGCTGAAGAGAACCGGGAGAAAGTAAAAACAATCATTGAGGAAGCTGCCCAAACCGAAGCTGAAGAAGGAACTGTAGCTCAGCAAATCGGTGATTTCTTTGCCTCAGGCATGGACACAGTTGCAATAGATAAAGCCGGTCTAAAACCGCTTTCAGAGATTTTTGCCTTAATCGAAACCATCGAAAACCCGGAATCTTTGGTAAAAACCACTGCTGCACTTCATCAGCAACAAATTTATCCTTTCTTCTACCTCTACAGTTCACCCGACCGGAAAAACAGCGATATGGTAATTGCCAATTTTTATCAGGGCGGATTGGGACTTCCAGACCGGGATTATTATTTCGATGAAAGCGAACGCGGAAAAAAACTAAGAGACGCATACATAAAATATCTGACCACACTCTTTGTACTGAAGGGAGAAACAGAGGAAGCTGCCTCCCAAAAGACTGCTAACATAATGGAGTTGGAAACACGGATGGCAAAAGCATCCAATACCCGCCTGGAAAACAGAGATCCGCAAACAACCTACAACCCGACAACTCTTGAAGAACTTCCCCAAATGGCTGCCGGATTTGACTGGAGCCTTTATTTCAGTGAGGCAGGACTTCCCGAACCCGGAAAAATAAATGTGGGACAACCCAAATTTATGGCCGAAATTGCACAAATGGCCAATGAGGTTAGTCCGGAAATGTGGAGAGACTATTTCTCTGCTGTTGCAATGAGAAGCATGGCTCCTTATCTGACCCAGGACTTCGTGGAAGCCTCCTTTGAAATGTACGGCCGAACCCTGTCGGGACAACCAAGCATGGAACCCCGCTGGAAACGAGTTTTAAATACCACCAGCGGTGCCCTGGGAGAAGCTGTGGGACAGCTTTATGTAGAAAAATTTTTCCCTCCCGAAGCAAAGGAACGGATGCTGGAGTTGACAGGTAACCTGAGAAAATCATTTGCCCGTCGCATTGACCAGCTGGAATGGATGAGCGACGACACAAAGAAAGAAGCCCACAAAAAACTGGAAGCCATCAAAGTAAAAATCGGATATCCCGATAAGTGGAGAGATTACAGTGGACTGGAGGTATCCGAAGAAAGCTATGCTGAAAATGTATTGAGATCCAACCGCTTTGATTTCATTTACGATATCAATAAGATTGGAAAACCAGTGGATGAGGATGAATGGCACATGACTCCTCAAACAGTAAATGCTTATTACAGCCCGCTTGCCAACGAGATTGTTTTCCCGGCTGCAATTCTTCAACCTCCTTTCTTCTATCCCTATGGCGATGATGCAGTGAATTACGGAGCAATTGGTATGGTTATCGGTCATGAAATGACACATGGGTTCGATGATAAAGGTCGCCAATACGATATGGATGGAAACATGAACGACTGGTGGCAACCTGCCGATGCAGAAAATTTTGAAAATCGCGCACAGGTCTTGATTGACAGGTATGACAATTTTACAGTGCTTGACACCGTTAAAGCGGACGGAGAACTGACCTTGGGAGAGAATATCGCCGACCTTGGAGGTTTAAACATTGCTTATCAGGCCTATAAAATGAGCCTGGAGGGTAAAGATGAGCCCGCAAACCTGGATGGCTTCACCGACGATCAGCGCTTCTTTCTGGCGTATGCCCGTGTGTGGGCGCAAAACATAAGGAATGAAGAAATCCTGCGTCGCACAAAAGAAGACGTTCATTCACTGGGAAAATGGCGTGTAAATGGTCCTCTGCCCAATATGCAGGCATTTGTTGAAGCTTTTGAGGAAGCGATGTATCTTGCGCCTGAAAAGAGAGCCTCTATTTGGTAGAAAATTTGACCTACCTCATATAAAGTCTTTGCAAGAAAACACCAGCTACTTCGTTATTCTTGTTTTTGAATCAATCCTTTACAAAAAGTAAACTCCTTGGATTCAAAAACTTCGAAAGCCTTGTATTTGGTGCTTTCTTATCAAAGACTTGAAAAATATTAGTTTTTTTGCTAGCACTATATAAGGCAGGAAAGATATTAACAGGCTGAAGGCCTTACAAAAAAACAACAACATAACTGAATAAAAAAAGGCCATCCTGCAAGGGACGGCCTTTTTATTTTTAATCAGAAGATCATTTATCAAATAAACAGATTAAGATTAGATGATTCCGCCTCCTCAAGGTAGTTGGCGACACCACCTACACGAACACCATCAATCAACTCTTCACTGCGAACCCCCATCACATCCATACTCATCTGGCAGGCAATCATCTGCACTTCAGAACGAACAGCATTGTCAATCATCACCTCCAGTGCATCCACATTTTTACTTTTCATCCGCTGTTTCATCATGCCACGGCCAATTCCACCCATATTCATATTCGACAGAGGTAATTTACCGGCATGTCCGGGCATCATCAGACCAAACATGCGATCCATCATCCCTTTTCGGGTTCTGGGCTTATCCTGCTTTTTAATCACATTAAGACCCCAGAAAGTAAAGAACATTGTTACTTTTTTTCCCATGGAAGCCGCCCCGTTAGCAATCACAAAAGAAGCCAAGGCACGATCCAAATCATCGCTGAAAACAATAATGGTTTTATTGTCCCCTTTGTCAATGGTTCTGATACCTTCCGACAACCGCTCCATACCGTTCATTTCTGATGATTTTTCGCTTTTCTTACGGATAACAGCTGTTATTTCAGCTCCTTTCTTAGAGCGACCCACAAGGGTGTGCCCGGTAACCTTACACCAGGAGGCCACATCATTGTAAAATCCCGGGTCGGTAGCTTTGACCTGCATCTCCTGCCCGGGTTCAATTTTGGCCATCTCTTCCTTCAGTTTTAAAACCGGACCGGGACACTGCAATCCACAAGCGTCCACCTGGAGCGTATCTGCTTTTATCAGCGGTAATTGTCCCATCTCCTCTTCACTTACCGGCATTGCCTCTTCCGATTTACTGAATTTCAAGGGATTGTTTTGTTCTGCCATAGCCGACTGATAAACTTTCAAGCCTCCGGAAAGATTATACACCTTTTCAAATCCATGCTGCTTAAGGATGCGGGTAGCTACATACCCACGCAGACCGACACCGCAGAAGATGTAAAGATTTTTGTCGCGGGGTATTTCATCCAAACGCTCCCGAAGCTGATCAAGTTCTATGTTCACCGATCCCTCAATGGCATTCAGGCTGTATTCATCAGAAGTTCGAACATCGATAAGGCAACTGTCGGAGTGTGACCATTCATGAAACTTGTAAGGCGACAGGGGCAGAAACAGACCTTTCATAATGTTCTCGGCATTGTAACCAGCCTGACTAACAGGGTCCTTAGCGGAGCTAAAGGGAGGCGCATAAGCATGCTCTATCTCCTGAAGATCATAAATATCTCCATTTTCTTTAATAACAGCAGCGATAATGTCGATGCGCTTATCCACACCGCCATATCCAACAATCTGGGCACCCAGCACTTTACCGTTTTCAGGACTAAAGGTCAGCTTTAGCACCATGTTTGTGGAACCTGGATAATAACCCGCGTGGCTTCCGGCATTTACAATGGTTGACTGATGAGGGATACCCGCCTGAGCCAGTGCTTTATCGCTCAATCCGGTGGTTCCGGCAGTCAGATCAAATACCTTGGCAATAGCAGTACCAATAGATCCACGGTATTTTCTCTGATGTCCATAAACCATATTGTCGGCAAGAATGCGTCCCTGCTTATTGGCCGGGCCTGCCAGAAATGCCAGGGACGACTGACCGGTAAGAGGATGTGGAAACTCAATGGCATCTCCTACCGCATATATATTTTCCTGTGATGTTTGCAAGTAATCATCCACCACAATTCCACCACGCTGTCCCAGCTTCAGATTTGCCTTCTGTGCAAGCGAAGTATCAGGTTTCACACCAATAGACAACACCACAAAATCAGCTTTCAGCAAATTTCCGCTTGCCAAACGGACGGTCAATTCGTTTCCGTTGTCCCGGAACTCCTGAACGGCATCCTGCAAATACAGACCTACCTCCTTTTCCTTAAAATGCTGATGCAATAAAGCGGCAATTTCAGGATCCATCATATTCATCACCTGAGGAGCAGCCTCAACCACTGTTACATTAATCCCTCTGTGATGGAGGTTTTCGGCCATTTCCAGACCAATAAAACCGGCTCCCACCACAATGGCTGATCGAGGTTTTTCATCGTCCACAAAAGCCTTTATGCGGTCGGTATCATCTACGTTTCTGAGGGTAAAAATATTCTTATGATCGATGCCCGGAATGGGAGGCTTAACCGGCTGAGCACCGGGAGACAAGACCAATTTGTCGTACTTCTCGGAATACTCTTTTCCGCTTTTCAAATCACGCACACTCACCGTCTGATTTTCGGCATCAATATCTGTTACCTCTGAAAAAATCCTCACATCAATATTGAAACGGCCACCGAAACTTTCAGGTGTCTGAACCAACAATTTTTCGCGCTCCTTGATCACCCCCCCAATATAGTAGGGCAATCCGCAGTTGGCGTAGGAAATATGCTCACCTCTCTCGAGCATAATGATTTCTGCATTCTCGTCAATTCGCCTCAAACGTGCAGCAGTGGTGGCTCCGCCTGCCACTCCGCCAATGATTACATACTTTTTTTGCATAGCTTCTGATTAATTTGATGCAAAAGTATAAAAACATATACATTTTTATATGTTCATATATCTCATTTAAAGAAAAACTTCTTTAAAAGTTGTTAATGCTCTGAAATCAGTTTAGTCCGCTTGAATAGTTGATAAAAATTGAAGAAAAAAATCAAACTCGTTTTCCCAACAGAGTTTTTGATTACTTTTGCCGGCCAAAATCGGAAATAAAACCAACCATCACCATAACAACCGTCAAAGGAAATGGAAATAGACATCATCATCTGGCTCGATTATTTAGGAACTATGGTTTTTGCCATCAGTGGAGTACTGACAGCCGGAACAAAGCGGCTGGATCTTTTTGGGGCCATGTTCATCGGGGTGGTTACCGCCATTGGAGGTGGAACAACGAGAGATTTGCTGCTGGGGGTCACCCCGGTCACCTGGCTTCAGGGCTACGGATACCTCATTGCCATTTTCAGTGGATTTGCTGTCACACTCATTTTCAAAAAGTTTGTGGCCCGCATGCGCCGGACTTTATTTCTATTTGATACCATTGGAATAGGGGTATTTACCATTATTGGTCTCGAAAAAGCTTTAAACCTGGGAGTTAACCCGGCTGTAGCGGTAATAATGGGCATGACTTCAGCCGTTGTGGGAGGAGTTATCAGAGATACTTTGACCAATGATCTTCCGTTGATATTTCACAAAGAGATTTATGCCACCGCATGTATCACGGGAGCCTTGTTTTATCTGTTCTTCAACTGGTTGAATTTTCCTCCGGCACTCAACGAACTGTTGACCGTGGGTATCATCATTGCCATCAGGCTTCTGTCTATCAAATTCAATCTGGTTATTCCGGTATTTAAAACCCCTGAATCTTAACCCGGTTAATCATCATCATCCAGACTGGAAGCCATGTTCCAATAAGTTTGAGCTTTGTCCATTTCCCCGAGGCGGGCACAAACATCCCCCAGATTTTTATAAACTTCCGGATCGGACTGCTGCAAATTGGAAGCTTCCAGAAAATCCTGATAAGCCCCCGAAAAGTGACGCAGCTGAAAACGGGCTTTTCCCCTGCCAAATAATGCAGCAAAATTGCGTTGACGCAATTTGAGTACCGACGAAAAATCCCTTTCCGCATTTTCCAGGTCACCGGTTTCGGCAAGGATATTTCCACGTCGAAGCAGGGCATCAATAAATCTGGGATTCAGACTCAGTGCTTTATTCAGATTGGCCAAAGCACTTCTTTTGTCCTTAAATTTCACCTCACATTCGTTGGCCATCAGGAAGTACTCACGAGCAAATTCCTCCACATTCTTCTGTTGAAGGGCCAGCTCTTCTTCCAAATCATCAATTTTCTTTTTTAATCTGGTGGCAAAAACCATTTCATTGGCCATAAATCGCTGAATGATGGGGCTTTCCAAATCATCTTTCCGATATTTTACAGCTTCTGCCAAATATTTCACCGACTCTTGCCAGTTTCCCTGTCGAAAACTTTTTAATGCCGAAATATAAGCCCCGTCAGCCTTGGCTTTATTCAGCTCTTCCTGAATCAACCGCTGGTCATTGGCCGATTGGGCAAACTGTGTCACCTGTGGGTTGACAATGACATCGCGCGAGGTAACAGGAGTTTTCAGCACAATGCCCTCCAGCGACCGGCAACGGCTGAGAGCCACATACAACTGACCACCTGCGAAGGCACCACCACTAAAATCAATTACTACCTTGTCGAATGTAAGCCCCTGGCTTTTATGCACGGTGATGGCCCAGGCCAGACGCAGCGGAAACTGAGTAAATGACCCAATCTCCTCTTCTATGATCCGGTTGTTTTCTTCATCGTAACGGTACCTGAGATTAAGCCATTTTTCCCGGGTTATCAAATGAGTCTGATCATCCTCTGTTCGCACATAAATTCCGTCTTCACCAATTTCATCAACCAATCCCAGCGTTCCGTTGTACCAGCGTTTTTGAGAATCGTTCTTCACAAACATCACCTGAGCATTCTCCTTCAACACCAATTCTTTAAGTGTTGGCAGACTCGATTCGGAAAACTCACCCTGTATCTCACCGGTAAAAGTCTCGGCATCACCTTCCAATTCATCTAGTTTCTTGTCGTTGATATAGTTCACCGTATCACGACGAGTCGCAAGAGTAATAAAAAGCTCACTCACAGGAGGTTCAAAAGACCTGTCAAGACGCTTGTTGATATTGGATATATCGGTTGGAGCAGCAGCATTTACCCGTATTTTATCCAGCATCTGCACAAAAGCCTTATCGTTTTGCCGATATACCTTCTTCAATTCAATCTGAACCAACGGGATTCGTGAAAACACTCTGGCAGAAAAGAAAAATGGAGACTTGTAAAACCGGCTGAGAATCTTCCAGTCATCGGAACGAACCACCGGCTCTAACTGAAAAGCATCCCCCACCATCAGAATCTGTTTCCCGCCGAAAGGCAACGTTTTATTTTTGGTATATACCCGCAAAACCTGGTCAATAAAGTCCAGCACGTCCACCCGCACCATTGAGACCTCGTCAATAATTAACAAATCGGTCTCACGGATAAGCTTAATTTTCTCCTTATTGTACTTTAGAAAATCAAAAATGCGACCATCTTTGGTTGACAGATCCGGATCATCGGGCAATATGGGTCGGAACGGAATCTTGAAAAAGGAGTGCATGGTTACCCCGCCGGCATTAATAGCCGCAATACCTGTGGGCGCCACCACAATATGTTTTTTGTGCGTATTCTCACAAATATATTTCAGAAAGGTAGATTTCCCCGTTCCGGCACGCCCCGTTAAAAACACGGAAGAGTTGGTGTATTGGATTAACTGAAGCGCATTTCGAAACTCCGCATTATCAAGATCCATATTTTCAGGCAATTCACTACTCATACGCGGACTCCTCTTCTAATTTCTTTTCAGTTTCAAATGCGCCATATCGTTTAATAATGCTGTAAGCTTCAAAAACACCCAATTCACCGGCTTTACTTAAATCCATTGTGCCCTCGGTCGTTTGTTCAAGATAAATCCTGTTCAAACCACGGTTAAAATAGGCTTCAGCAAAGTCAGGGTTGAGCGCGATTGCTTTGGAGTAATCCTCCACCGAAGCCTCAAAATCGCGCAAAAGACTTTTCATAAATGCTCTGTTGAACCATGCAAACTCAAATTCGGGTGCCAGTTCAATGACTTTATTCAGGTCGTCAATAATTAAGTTATAATCCAGAATAGATGACTGATCTGCTCCTCCAGCCCCCAACGGATCTCCGGAACCGGAAAGCTTGAGCTCTTCTATGGATGGTGCCTCCTCTGCTTCAAAGGATTTCACGGTCTCCACCATCTTATACCGGGCAAACGCCCTCTGGAAATAAGCCAAATAACAAGTACTGTCCAGCGACACCGCACTGCTGAAATCTTCGATGGCATTATTTAGATTCTGAACAGCCAGATAATGCATTCCACGCTCCATCAAAAGGTTCACACTGCTTTCAGTATCATCAGCATTTTCCAATCGCGCACTTAAACGGGCAATATTCTCAAACAAAATGGCTGATGCCTCCCGGCTTATTTCACCTGTAACATTGGCTATTTCCACAGATCGTCCGGAGTGGAAATGCTCTGCCAATTCTTCCACATCCCGATCAAAATAGCGTACTCTGTGTACCAGTGTATCTCCCGGGAAAAAGGTCAGCCCGTATGGTCCCTGAAGATCCACCATGATATTGCGATTCTGAATTTTCCCCCTCAACGACGAACTGGTGAGTTCCTCAGGTTGATCGGTTCCAAAATCATCCAGAACAGCCATTTTGTCGTAATTCCGGATGTTTCGGTCGTTTTCGCCGCGTGTCTCTTTTCTCTTCTTCTTGTCGGCAGGTTCATCTTCTTCTTTATTTGCTGATGCCAATTGATCCTCCTCCTTGCCGATTTTTTCTCTTCGATCCATCTCGAGTTTCATCGCGGTATTGTAATCCAATTGAGCAGCATCTTTTTGTCCCAAAGCAAGCCTGACCTCGGCCCTGTTGTAATAAACCGGAGAATAATCGGGATAAGCATCCGCCACAATATTGTAATCAGACAATGCCTTGCGGTATTCTCCTTTTTCCTGATAAAGCATTCCTCTGTAAAACAAAGTGGGAAGATCTTCGCCACGAAGTGCCAGCACTCTTGAAAAATCATCAATGGCGCCATCCAAATCACCGATTTCAGCCCGCAAGATCCCCCGGTTGTTGTACCCCATGGCATTTCGGGGATCCAACTCAACAAATTTATTGAAATCAGCCATCGTTCCGCGCAAATTATCCAGCTGATAACGGATAATTCCGCGATTCATATAAAGCGATGCCTCTTCGGGCCTTAGTTTCACTGCCGCATCCACATCCTTGAGCGCTTTTTCAAATGCTCCCTGATGATAATAAATCATCGACCGGTTCACAAAACCATCCGGAATATATGGATTACGTTCCACCGCCTCTGAAAAATCCTGCAATGCCCCAATCGTATCTTTGGCTGAAAATCTGGCAAGTCCGCGGTTCAGATAAGCAGTGACCAAATTGGGTGATTCATCCAAAATATCAGAATAAACATGAATGGCTTCATCGAAATCTTTGGTCTGGATGTAGGCTATTCCCAAGTTAATCATCAGGTTCATATTCAACGGATCCACCTCCAGTCCCCGATTATAATCATCGATGGAAGCTTCCGGATTTTCGAGTTTTTGATGCAGAATTCCGCGCAAATTATATGCATCAATCATATAAGGATTTATTTCCAGCGCTTTATCACAGTCCTCCAATGCTCCGGGATAGTCTTCAAGGTGATATTTACCCACTGCCCTGTAATAATAAGGATCGGCAAGATAAGGTTTGACCTTAATGATTTGGTTAAAATACTGAATGGCCAGAATGTAATCCTCGAAATAGAGGGCATTACGACCAATAATGGTCATGCGGTCGGTATCAATTTGCGCTTTCGCACTTCCACCTCCAAAAGCCGTCAAAACCAATAATATATAGATAATTTTCCGCATAAGCATTAGTAAGTGAAGCCGGTTTCCAGCAATTCTTCATTTCCGGCATTGTCGGTCACTTCAATTTTCAATTGATGAACTCCCCTCTCCAGAAATGGCACTCTGTCAAAAACACAAATCAATTCATTATTTTTTGCATCATACTCAAAAAGAGCCCACTGATCATTGATGTATCCCGCAAACTGTGTCACTCCGGAAAAATCATCCTCCATCCGGACAACCATTTTATCCCGGTTGGAATAATTATTATCCACCGGGGGATTCTTCAAATACAACAACGGGGCAACGCTATCCCTGACCAAAAGAAAATCTCCGCAAAGCCTGCTGTTTATCACAAATTCTGAACCATCGACACTGCCACCGGCATACTGAGGCTTCAGATTTCCATCCAATACAGCTCCGCACAACCCTTTTGTTTCTATTGAGTCAGGCAATGGGAATCTTATTTCAAAACCATTATGAACGGGGATGGTTTTATCAAAAATCGAAAAAACGGTACCCGATTCCGAAATAAACGATTCTCTCACACCTATTGCACCCCTAACATCCTCATAAAATGTCCCCTTTTCCATGGAAACCGAATGATTTGCCTCTTCATACGAAAAGGGAGCTCCGGCATCAATAAAAACCGGGGACGCCTCTGCCCCCGTTCCGGAAGCCAGAAATTGATCTCCCTCCACCGAAAAACGAAGTGAGGAACTGTTCCCGGAAATATCTTTCACAAGATAATCAAACTGAAAATCTTTTCCGGGCTCAAGGTCTATTTTCCCACGCTGGGCATTAAATTCATACAGATCTATTTGATTGTATGGATCCACAAAACTTTTCTGAATGGTACGTCCGGAGGTCATTTTATCGGAATAATCTATATGGCTGTTCACAAAACGGGTGTCATGAAAAAAGAAACCATCCATCACGCTTGAAAAAGCAAGATCCTCATTTACTTTAAGTCCTATGCTGTGTACCCCGCACTTGCGCCATGAACCCGTGTAATAATCGAGCACCTCAATTCCCACGCCGATGGTACCGGTAGCTTTAATATCGGGACTGTGTTTCAGGTGAAAAGCACCATCATAAAACACTGCGGGGTAATATACCGGCTCCTTTTCACCGTTAATGGTAGCTCCGGGGTCAAGCGGATAGATTTTGACACCTGCGATATGGGGTCGAACATTGTCTTTTACCGGAGTTGGAAATGCAAGCGGATCAACGGGTTTTTGTCCCTCCGTGATTCGCACTTCAAAATGAAGATGAGGACCTCCGGAACTTCCTGAATTGCCTGAGTAGGCCACTACATCTCCCCTTTCCACTGTGAATTCACCGGATTTCAGATATTCATTAATATCAAAAGACTCTTCCTGATATTGCAAGGCAAGAACCAGAGAATCCAAAACCGGAGAAAACGATTCCAGATGAGCATAAACTGTGGTATATCCTGAAGGATGATCAATGTAGAGCGCCTTTCCAAAGCCACCTGAAGAAACGGCGATTCTGGAAACATATCCATCATCGGCTGCAAAAACAGGCAATCCGGTTTTGCCATACGTGGTAATATCCAGACCAGAGTGAAAATGATTGCTCCTGATCTCCCCGAAACTACCACTCACCTTTGGCTTTATCTCCAGCGGAAAACGATAATTCCATTCGCCATTGATGCTCTGCGCCCCTGCAAGTCCCGCAATCAGCAATAAAATAAATAGTTGAATTGAAAAAATATATTGTTTTAGCATCCGATTCATTATTTGAGGCCTTAAAAATAGAAAATTTTGAGGGGTTTAAAGAATTTTCATATCAGAACAAAGCTATCAAACAATATGCCTCAATTGGATGTTGTATTAATAAACTTCAAAAACCTAAAAGTCATGAAAAACAAGGATGCTTATATTGAAAAATTTGAAGCCCAAATTAAGGAGTTACAGGCCGACATCGACAAGCTGGATGCAAAAGCCAAACAGAGCGAAGCGGACATGAAAATTAAATACCAGGATGAACTGGAACAACTCCGGGGCAAAAGGGATCAGTTAAAAGGGCGACTGACCGAGATAAAGAATGCTTCGGACGATGCCTGGGAAGAATTGAAATCAGGTGCCGAAAAAGCTTTTGACGACTTGAAAAACAGCTGGAAAACAGCAATGGACAAGTTTAACAAAGAATAAAAATTTAACCACTTAAACGATCATTACAAATAACAATTTTACCATCTGTTTGCTTTATTGGAATATGTTGTGTCATGGTAGAAAAACAAGGACAATAAGGCAAAAGTGGTAGAGTTGTTATTTTTTTATCAAAGAATCAAAAAAATGCCGGCAAAAAACCGGCATTTTTCATTAATCAGAAGTGTATTTTGGGAAATAATTACGGGAAAATAATCCCGTCCTGATTGTTTACAACCACATGAGGAATCGTACTTCCGTACTTCTCATTCACCGCATCAATAAACTCATTGGCCAAAATGGCCGAACCACGCGCGGTAACATGGATTCCATCCAGAGAAAATACTCCTCCGGTAATGTAAGCATTATTGTAGGATATGCCATTTACCATCAGACCTTCGGCAGTAGCCCCCAGTAAATCATTGGTCTCCACCAGAGCCAGATCAAACTGACCGGCCCGATCCCTGATAACGCCATTAAAAGCTTCAGTAGCCTCCGAAATAGCAGTCAACTCAGCTTTATCCAGCACATATTCCTGAGGAACCGGACTTTGAGAACCCCATCCTGCCGCAGTGATATTGGTCCGGGCAGTAAGCAATATTTTTTCATCAGTCTCTATCTGTCGCATGCCCAGCGGATGATCTTCATCTTCCACTACAAAATAATTGGCACCTTCGGTAAAAGTGATTTTTTCCAGGTTATATTGCACTTCAGCATCATTGTACTGTTGATAACCTGCATTCAGTGCAGCAGCCTGCTCTGCGGTCAATTCCAACATGCCGGGCAATACTGTATTAAAAAAAGGAATACGGTCAATATCGGGAACAGTGGCAATCACCCCTTTGGCTCCCTGTCCTGTCAGGCTCGATAACATCAAATCATAACTTTGACCAAAAACTCCGGCAGGAGTAATATCATCTCCGCCCATTCCGGCACTTTCGCCTTCTCCACCGGCAAGAGCATAACCCAACACATCATTTCCGCCAATCCAAAGGCTGAAAAAAGTGGGATTTAATGACAGAGCATCTGATAAAGCTGTGGAAACACCCGGTGCTGTTGCAAACCGCGCATAAAAAGGATTAAAATTGCCTGCACCTAATGTGTAATCTCCATATTGGGGAGCGACCAGATGATAACTTCTGGCCCCCGGTATTCCCACGTTATGGTATGGTGCCCCGTCATTGATCCAGGTTGAAGGATCTGTCAAAAGCTCAGGGTTTCCTTCTGTGGTAACAGGGGCAAGACCGGATTGTGTAACCTGAAGTTCCATTTTTCCTTCGAGGGATGAACCAACACTGGTTTCTGCGGGCAAAAACGGCACGGAAAAACCCTCATTTCCCAGGCCGGACAGATTCGCAGCCATCAAAGTTGTAAAGGCACTCTCCTGACCATCCCTGCTCAATGCACCATCAGTATATCCGGCAGAATAAGAATCACCCAACGATACAAACACAGAAAAATCGGCTTCTCCACTTTTTGGCGTTGGAACATCTGCCTCCTGATCGCAGGAACTCAGAAATGTAATTGCTAAGGCAAAATATAATAGCTTATTGATCATCTTCATTCGTTTTAATGTTTTTTAAAATGTATAGCTGATTCCCAGTCCCGGAAGCCATGCAGATGTGTTGTATGTTCCATAGAAATCCAATGGAGCATATCCGTCTTCCCGCTCTTCACCAGTAATATAGAGCAGTGAAGCATCGAGTGACAACTTTGAATTCAGAGCATACGATAAACCGGTAGAAATACCCGTTTTGTTGGTACCGGGAGTTTCCGGTGTCAGATAATCAGCAGGAATTGGTGTTTCATCGTAATAAACACCGGCACGAACTTTCAAACTTTCCAGGGCTTTGTATTCGGCCCCAATCCGATAAATCATGGAATTTTCAAAATTGCGGGGATTTTCTGAATCCTGAAGAGCCGCAGTATTTTGCTCAAAATCGAAGTTCAGCTCTTTATAAGCCGACCATCCAACATGCTGCAAATCAAAAGCCAAAAGCAGCTTGTCACTGGCCTGCCATCCCAGTCCGAAAGTAAGGTTTGCCGGCATGGGTAAAGCCGCAGAGAAAGTATTTCCTTCCGGGAAATTTCCCCGCATACTTTCAGGCACCGAGAAAGTGGCATCACCTTCTTCCATCTCCACGTTTACCTCGGAGCGATAATTTACTCCAAAAGACAACTCCGGAGTCAGTTTTAGAAACAATCCAACATTATAACCATAGGCAACGGTACTTCCCTCCAGAGTAACCTGCCCATCTCCGCTTTCCGACTGCAAAGGAAGTGCTTTATTGAGCTCAACAGCTCCAAAAACAGCAACAGGTCCGCCCCCCACACTTATTTTAGGAGTGATGGCATACGAAACAGTAGGCTGAACAAAGATGGCCTGCAACGCAAGATCCTGAATCAGATAGCGTCCGTCCCAATCATCGCCCCAAACCAAACTGTTTCCGTAAGGAGAATTGGCACCGATTCCCACCACCAGTTTTTCATTTATACGCATGGCCCCATAAACAGAAAAGGGAGTTCCCACAGGGTTATCACTTTCGGCACTGTAAAGCGATGGTTGCCTTTTCACAAAAGTATTTTGCGAAATTACGCCACTTACACCTCCCGAAAACATATATTTCCCTTCCAGGAAAGATAAGGCACCGGGGTTAAAATGAATGGACGATGGCCCCAGCAACAATGCTGTTCCTGTATGTCCCATTCCAATTTGCTTTTGTCCCTGCGCATTTACCTGATAGCCTTCGGCCAATACAGGCGTCAGCGACAATATTAAGCCTACTAAACTTAATAATAATTGCTTCATAATAAACAGTTGATATTAAAAATGCTCCCTTTGAATAACAACCAACGAAAGCATTCAGCTATTAATGATTACTTTATTTGTTTGAACAGTTTATCCCATTGGAAAACTTGGCGAAAATAGAAATTTAATCCTCACCCGGAATGATGTTGTAATTTGAATTTCAAACAATTACAGTTTTCGTCCTTTTTGGTCGATTCTTCATTGCAGGATTTTACTGGGGTGCAGAGAGTTACAATAAACATCGTTCAAATATAAAAGATTTCGGTAACTATTTACCTATAAAATTATTTATGAACAATTCCTGCAAAATTTCTTTAATTTAAAATCATTCTTCGTATGAAGCATGATTTTGGATGATATTCTAGTTTAAATGCAAAACCAATTTTGTCCTAAAGGAATATTTCACACTTCGGGCTGGTTTGAAAGGGCCCGACCTTGGCAGAATGGCTACTATCCCTCTATAAATTTGAAAAAAACAGGAAAAATCACTATTTTCAGACAAATAAAAAACGACGAAAATGATCCAAGAAACAGATTTGAAGCAACTTAAAGAGAAAGGAATTTCCGTTGATGTATTGGAAGACCAGATCAACCGTTTTAAAGAGGGCTTTCCACCGCTAAAAGCAGAGCGTCCCGCCACACTTACCAACGGGATTATTGGATTATCGGAAGATTCTCTTCACACCCTGAAAGAACTTTACCGGAAAGAGATCAATCAGGGGCTGACTCCTCTCAAATTTGTTCCGGCATCCGGCGCAGCAACCCGGATGTTTAAGGCACTTTATCAATTTCTGGAAAATCCGGAAGATTTGAAGCAATTGGATGATCAGCATCCGGCAAAAGAATTTATTAACCACCTCCCCCGGTTTGCATTCTTTAATGCCCTAAAAGAGCTCTTTCCAGGAAAAAATCTTGATAATATTGAAGAGCGTCAATCTCTGGCCACTGAAATTATTGCGAAGGCATTAAATGAAGAAGGTTTGAATTACGGGTTTCTACCTAAAGGACTGATTCAGTTCCATCACTATCAGGATGGTAGTCACACAGCAATGCTGGAGCACCTGGCCGAAGCAGCCAGCTATGCAAAAAGCAGGGAAGATAATGCCCAAGTTCACTTTACCGTAAGTCCCGAACATCTGGAGATGTTCAAAAAGGAATTTGCTGAAAATATTGAATCGATACAGAAACAGACAGGTACCACCTTTCAAGTAACCTACAGTTTCCAAAAAGCACATACCGATACCGTTGCTGTATTGCCTGACAATGAACCGTTCCGCGATGAGAAGGGAAATTTGGTATTCCGTCCGGGCGGACATGGTTCTCTCATCGAAAACCTGAACGACTGCGACGCGGGAATCATCTTTATAAAGAACATTGACAATGTACTGCCGTCGGAAAAAATAGGACAGGTATCTGACTATAAACAAGCGCTGGGAGGTCTGGCTCTTGATATTCGAAACAAGGTATTTGATTTCATCCGGCAACTGGAAGATGAACTTTCCATCGACCTGATAACCTCCATCCGACAATTCCTGAAGGAGACACTTCACACCGATATCCCGGGGCATTTGGCAGATGGCTCTCTGGGTGAGCAGGGGGCATATCTGTTACATTTCCTGAATCGTCCCATCAGAGTCTGCGGAATGGTTAAAAATGAAGGAGAACCCGGCGGGGGGCCTTTCTGGGTGCGCAACACTGATGGACAGGAAACCCTGCAAATCGTAGAAAGTTCTCAGCTTAATCTGACCGATCCGGAACAAAAGAAAATATTTGAAGGAAGTACCCACTTTAATCCGGTGGATTTGGTTTGCATAACCCGCGATTTTGAAGGAAATAAGTTTGACCTGCTCCAATATATTGATGAAAACACCGGGTTTATTTCCGAAAAATCCATCAACGGCAAATCCATCAAAGCATTGGAAAGACCGGGACTTTGGAACGGTGCCATGGCCAACTGGCTGACCATTTTCGTGGAAGTTCCCGTGGACACTTTTAATCCGGTAAAAACGGTCAATGATTTGTTGCGAAAAGCACATCAGCCTGAATGATTAAAAGTTAGTTGAAAGGCAGAAGGCAGATAGGCAGAAGTATGAAATAATTCTGAACATGAAAGTCGGATTTGGCCGGTTGGTCGCTTCCGGCTTTTTCCTTTCAGACTCTCCTTTTCATGGCTGAATTCGATCGATATGAGACACTTCACCCGGACAATCTCCTTAAATTCACTTTCAACATTAAACATCGATCGTCACACAAACATAAACAGCACATTATCAAAACAAATCAAGCATACAGACTAAAATAAATCAGATGCATTGGCATTACATAAAGATTGCGTACTTTTGCACCATTAAAAACAAGTGTGTATGTATGATTCATGGTCTGGCCATTTTAATGAAGTGAGGGAAGCTGTTGAGCGGTTTGAAAAAATGGAATACAGGGGACAGGAATTCTTTTTTGATGTCCACAGCATAGAAAATATCTTTGACTTTTATATAGATAAGCTTCAGTTTAACAAAGCGGAGCGCATCATAGAGATTGGCTTACGTCAACATCCCGAAGCTTCAGTATTGAGGGTTAAGCAGGCCATTATCTTCATCGAAAACGGGAAGCTCAGTAAAGCTACTGCTTTGCTGGAAAACCTGCTTCAGATTGAAAAATCCAACTCCGAGGTTTACCTGAATCTGGGCTATGTATATTTGCGAAACGATCAGAACGAAAAGGCCAAAGCTGTTTTTAATGAAGGTTTCAAATATGCATTTGGAAATGATACCGAAGTTTTGCTGGATGTAATCCTGTACCTCAACCAGTTTCACGAATATCAGGCAGCCATTGATATTCTGGAGAAACGAAAAAATCTTTTTTGGTCCAACGAAAATCTCCTGTTCGAATTGGCTTATGCCTACGATAAAGTAGAAGAAGATCAGAAAGCATTCAACACCTACCAGCAGGTGCTGGATATCAATCCATGGTCGGACAATGCCTGGTACAATTCGGGAATCACACTTGTAAAAATGGGTGACCTCAGAGGTGCAGATGAAGCCTTTGACTTTTGTCTGGCCATTAATCCCGAGCATTCTCAGGCATATTTTAACAAGGGAAACAGTCTGGCACAGCAAAACCGCTATCAGGAAGCGCTGGACAGTTATCTGGAATGCATTTCATACGACATTTTTCAATCCCGTTGCCATCATTACATTGCCGACTGCTGGAATCAGTTGGGGAACTCCACTATGGCCGGGAAATATTTCGATCTGGCAACCCGCATAGATCCTATGGATATAGATGCATGGGAAAGCTTTGCCCGATTCTATATGGAGCAACAAGATCCCGAAAACTGCCGGGCGGTTATTGCTATGGCCATGAGGGAGAAAGAGATGATGCATGATTCCGAATTGGGAATGTTTCATCACATCAAAGCCCAATCTTATGTATTGGAAGAAGAGTGGGAATTGTCGAAGAAATTTTTCGTAAAAGCCATCCTTAGCAACCGTCGGGATTTGCGTCACATTATCGCCTTGTTCAAACTCAACAAAGCACTCAACCCGGCTTACAACATAGAGCTGTTTGTGGATGAATATGGCGACAAATTTATCGAAACAGTCTCTTTTCAATACATTCTGGCAGCCTACCATATTCTTATCACCGAAGATCTCGAGCAGGCAACAGAATTGTTAAATGGTGCCATAAGCTCAGCTCCGGGTTACCTCGATGATTTGTTAGAAGCATTTCCGGGATTAAATCCTGTCATCAAAGAAAGTCCGGAGTTAAATGATTTTATAGAGCAGAACAAATAGAAGATTCAGATGCTTAACAAAGTTGTTTTTCCTTTTCTAAAGGGTGCTGCCATGGGAGCAGCCAACGTAATTCCCGGCGTTTCGGGCGGAACCATTGCTCTGATAACCGGCATTTTTGAGCGATTGATCAATGCCATCAAATCATTTGACGGAACCGCTTTAAAATTACTAATCAAGGGACAGCTCAAAGAATTTGCAGCATATACAGATTTGTTTTTCCTTCTCTATTTGTTTGCCGGAGTTTTTGCAGCCATCCTTTCACTGGCCAGATTACTGGAATATCTTTTCGAAAATCATCCCATCTATGTATGGGCTTTTTTCTTCGGATTGGTGCTGGCTTCCGTATGGTTTGTAGCGCGTACGGTCCGAAAATGGCATGCTGCAGCCGTTATTTCCTTTTTGGTGGGAGCCACCATTGCCATTAGCATCTCTGTCCTTACCCCTGCTGGAGAAGATCGCTCTTTTTATTATTTATTCCTGTGTGGCGTTGTAGCCATCTGTAGCATGATTCTTCCCGGACTAAGCGGCTCTTTTGTACTGGTACTCATGGGCAACTATCAGCTGGTTATGATTGATGCCATCAACAACTTCGATCTCTCGATCCTTTTGCCTGTAGGTATTGGAGCCGTAGTTGGACTCATTGTCTTCAGCCGCTTTCTTTCATGGCTGATGAAACGTTTTCCAGACTCCACCATTGCCCTGCTTTCAGGTTTTATTTTAGGATCCCTGGGAATACTCTGGCCCTGGAAAACCGAAATTACCCAAGCATTTGGCGACAAAGTGAAAGTAATTGCTTATGACTGGCATCTGCCGGAAGTTAACACTGAATTTGCGCTTGCTCTTGTTTTTATTATCTTAGGGGTTTTAAGTATTGCCATTACTGAGATTTGGGCTGATAAAACGCAAACAGAAGAAAATTAGTGTCTATCCATAAAGGACCACTTGCTGCGTTACGCTCACCGCCAAAGTACTCATTTACGTAATTAAACTGCGCTTTTGGCGGCTTCGCAAGCCTTGCAATTAGCACTTTCTGATCAGACACATAACGAATAACAAACTTTTCTTATTCTATAAAAGGGCTCTAATTGGCTCGAAGCTGTTAGCTCCTTGCTCTTGATGTTTTTGCTAAAAACCTTGTTATATGAAAACCTTCGGACTGATCGGATATCCGCTGGGACACTCCTTTTCCCAAAAATATTTCACAGAGAAATTCAAAGCTGAAAATATAGAAGCCCGGTATCTCAATTTTCCCATTGAAACCATTGGGGAGTTTCCCAGTTTACTTGAAAAGCATCCCTATCTTGCCGGTCTCAATGTGACCATTCCTTACAAGCAGCAGGTCATAGATTACCTGGACGAAATTGATATCATAGCCCGGGAAGTCGGGGCGGTTAATGTTGTAAAAATCGCCTGGGATGATAAAAAACCCCGTTTAAAGGGTTTCAACAGTGATATTATTGGTTTTTCGCGTTCCATAGAACCACTTTTACGCTCTCATCATAACAAAGCACTGATTCTGGGAACAGGAGGAGCATCAAAAGCAGTTGCCTATGCATTGAAAGAATTGGGATTACTCTACCGTTATGTCTCTCGAACTCCCCAGCATCCATCACATGTTTCTTATGAGTCGCTCAACGAGGAAATTCTCAAAGAATATACTGTCATTGTAAACACCACTCCCATGGGAATGGCTCCTAAAACCGATCAGTGTCCTTCCATTCCCTACAACGGAATCTCCTCGCAACATCTCGCTTTTGATTTAATTTACAATCCCGAAACGACTCTTTTTATGCAGAAATGTAGCCAAAAAGGTGCTGTTGTAAAGAATGGTTTGGAGATGTTGCATCTTCAGGCAGAAGCAGCCTGGGATATCTGGAATAAGTAGAAATATCCACTCATTTTTATTGGTGCCCTAAAAAATTGAGATTGCTTCACTACGTTACCAATGACAGATTTTTGTAACAGACAAACAATTAATAGTTGGCCCCCATTTGCGGACCTGATTCCAATCGTTCAGCCTTACCCCGGGTTATCGACCCGGGGTTATTAAAATTTGCCCCTTTCAGGGACGAGCCAATTCTGTCATTTACACATTATTCCCCAAGCTTTTTTGGGGAAGGCACTCTCAATGACCGGACTTTACACGATCTTGTGGTTCTTTTTTACCCTCATACAGCGTTTTAAGCTTTTTTAACAACAAAACCATTGATCAACTAAGTTTTTAGTTATAGATTTGAACTAAACTTTTAGTTGAAAAATGAAACAAGTCCCGAATGTTCGGGACGAGTTCCATCAGACAATCATTTAGATTAATTGCTTACTGATGAAAGAACTGACCAAAGCAGAAGAACAAGTGATGCACCCGCTGTGGCAAATGGGCAACGCCACCGTGAAGCAAATCATCGATCATCTACCTGAGCCGACACCGGCCTACAACACCGTATCTACCCTCGTGCGCATTTTAGAGAAGAAAGGTTTTGTGGACCATGTCGCAGAAGGAAAAGGACACATTTACTTTCCGATCATTTCCAAGCAGGAATACACCAGAAAATTCATGAAACGCTTTATCAGTAATTATTTTGAAGATTCATTCAAAAATCTTGTCTCCTTTTTTGCAAAAAATGACAAGATGGATCTAAAAGAATTTGATGAGCTCATGGCTGATGTACGGAAAGAATTGGAGAACAAGAAAAGCAAAGAAAAATGATTAATTATGTAAACTGGCTGTACGAGTCTTCGGTATTCATTACCGGGACAGTTTTCATTTATCAGTTATTTCTCAAAAGGAAGACAACATTTACCTTCAACCGGTTTTTCCTTTTGAGTGGATTAATTTTTTCTCTGCTCCTGCCCTTTTTCCCCCTGAACCTGTTCGGCACAGGTGGCAGTAACGATGGCTTTGCAGTTCTAATGGCTCCGGTAACCATTGTCTCCGGTGAAGTAAAAACCCTTTTTACCACCCCGGCCGTTGAATGGCCAACCGCCAGGATTATTTATGGCATTGGAGTCATGCTTTTTCTGATAAGATTATTTCAAGGATTGATAAAACTTGGTTTCTGGTCACGAAAGATTGTGTTTGCCCGACATGGTCGTTTCAAAGTGGCACATCTGCCAGGGAGTTTCAGCCCGTTTTCATTTTTCAACCTGGTTTTTATCGGACAGAACGACTATACCGAAGAGGAGATCAGCCAAATCATTTCCCATGAAATTTCCCATTCGGCAAACTGGCATTCTGCCGATGTAATTTTGCTTGAATCAGTTCTTATTTTCCAGTGGTTCAATCCTGTCGTATGGCTTTTGCGCCGAAACCTGAAAGAAATTCATGAATTTCAGGCCGACAGGGAAGTCTTGCATCAGGGTATTGCACTGGTCAACTACAAAAAGTTGCTGCTTTACCAACGCACAGGTGCCCGCCTGGAACTGGTAAACAGTTTTCACAAATCATTCATTAAAAAACGATTTATTATGATGTCTAAAAATAATAATACCTCAAAGCAAACAACTTTTTTTGCAACCATCGCTTTACTGACCTTTTTCATCGGTTTTATGGCTTGTAATCAGACAGAAGAAAATGCCCGGGTTGCTGAATCCGGAGAAGTGCTAAAATCGGATTCAGGAACAGGCGTTTACGATATAGTGGATGAAATGCCTGAGTTCCCGGGTGGAGATAAGGCATTAAGTATGTTCCTTATCAGCAACACAAATTATCCTGATGAAGCCGTTCAAAACAATTTGGAAGGGCGAGTTTTTATCAAATTTATTATTGATGAAAAGGGAAAAGTGACCGAACCGGAAATAGTGCGTAGCTCCGGCCACCCTATACTGGATGAAGAAGCTCTCAGGGTCATTTCAGTTTTACCTGACTGGAATCCGGGCATACTGGATGGAAAAACTGTAAAGGTTAATTTTACAGTACCCATTAATTTTCAGTTATCTTCGGGAAACGACCCATCACCGAAATAGGCATTTTAATTCTTAAACATTCCCCCGGTCTGTTTTCATAATACGGGCCAGGGGATTTTTTCTAACCCACAAAATTCTAACTATGCATCGTTTATCCTTAATCATTATCCTCCTAACCCTGACAATCCGAATCGTTGCAGGAAATTTCACAAAAAATGACAGCCTTCAGGTTGCCATATCTAAATCAGACAGTACCCAAATCATCATTTCGGATTCAACACTTCAGACATCCACATCCCATCGGCTTTCGCCGGATACTATTGCCCTGCATATTGCACACGCACGAAGATTGATGAAAGAATACAAAATCGACGTCGCGATTGTTACACTGGAAAAGGCTTATGCCCGTGACTCTTCCTCCATCGAATTGGTCAAAGAGCTGGAAGAAATTTACTACAGCACTTCTGAAAACACCAAGGCATTGGAATTTGTTAACCTGTTACTGGATCAGGGAATCGACAGCGCTGTTTACCTTCCCCGCAAAGCACTGGTGATGAAAAAAGAAGGCAATCTGCCGGAAGCATTGCATATCTTCAGAGATCTGATTCGCAAAGACTCTGCCAACACCTTCTTTCTAAACCAACTGGGAGACATTTTCAATATGGTTCGAAAACTGGACAGTGCGCTGATCTATTACACGAAAAGCGTTGAAGTCTCCCCCAAAAACATCACTCTTTTCAAGGCAGGACAATTGTTTCTGGATCTGGAAAAGCCCGGAGAAGCCCTCTCTTTTTTTGATCAATACTACAATCCTGAAATTCACGACTCTAAACCTTTGCGTCGGTTGTATGGTCAGACATTCTTTCTGCTCAATGAGTATGAAGAATCTATCAAAGTATTTGATGACCTCTACCAAAAAGGCGATTCCTCGTTTATCACCACTAAGTTTCTGGGGATGAGTTACCGCAAAAACGGCGAATATCTCGAAGCCGAAATACCCTTAAAACAGGCAGTATTCCAAAACCCCAATGATTTTCTGGTGTATTACAACCTGGGAATATGTTGCAGAAATATCGGACAAACCGATGAGAGCGAGCGGTATTTCCACACTGCACTCGATATCATTACCACCCCACCTGCCATCAGAAACATGATTATCAAAGAACTGGCTGAAAACTACAAAAGGGCAACACAGTGGCATAAAGCTCTCAAAATTTACAATGAAATTCTGGAATCGGATCCTACAAATATGTCCGTCCGTATGGACATATTAATGATTCTGGATTACCAGCTAAAAGATGCCGAAAAGGCCATTAATGGATATAAAAACACGCTTGCGATGATTGAAGAGGATACCACAAATACCCAAAATAAAGGTCGAATGATAAAATATCTGAACCAGCGAATTGAAAAGCTGGAAGAGCAAAAATTCTGGGAAGAGAGTGGGAAAAACTAACAAGGGAAGGGTAGAGAGGATATAAAGCTGTGGAGCTGTTAAAGAATTACCATCCAATTCTGTAGCAGCCCATTGCTTTTTTAACCTAAAAGGCTTTTAAATCAACGCTCTTTCCCCGTTCAAGTGTCATTCAAATCAAAAAAACTATCTCTCCTTCATTTTTCTCAATACTTCTCCATATCGGCGGTACTCCTCCTCGAAGTTTGGAGTAAGCAGGCCTGTTCCGTTGGCTACCTCCAGCTCAGAAAATGACCAAATTTTTCCTCCATCCAGTTCTTCGGGATGGGGGATTATTTCTCCTTCATAAAAAAGTGCGAATACAAATACGAGTTCATTTTCCACGCCACTTCGCCACAAGTAACGTCCCAATGAAACAGCCTCTCCCGAATTGACACCAATTTCTTCGGCAGCTTCCCGCAAAAGAGCGGTCTCAATGGTTTCCTCCTTTGATACATGACCACCAACAGCAGTATCCCACTTGCCCGGTTGCACTGTTTTATGCATCGGACGTTTCTGAAGCCAAAGTCCTTCCCTTGTTACCACCTGAAGGTGAACCACCGGATGAAGCCAACGGTTTTTACCATTGTGTACAAGACTTCTCGGGGCATGTCCAAGAACTTTTCCCTCTTCATCTACCAGTGGAAGCCACTCTTCCAGGCTCCAGTTCCTTTTTCGTTTCTTGTTAAGAAGCCAGGAATAGAGTACCAGTCCGCCAACCAAAACATAAAAACCGGGTCCACTAATAGCAGCCCACCATGCATGAGGCATCCAGAGTGCTGCACCAAAGGTCAGCAAGGTATGCGCCAACAGTAACCAGAAGAAAACTCTGAGTACATCCTGCATCAGCCAGGACTCAAAAGGACCGGCCACCAGTCCTTTAAAATACCGTTGCATCATCAGCATAACCAACCGGACATTGGAAAAAGCAGAATACCCGATTATTAATAATAATGCCGCACCAATGAATACCGGCTTCAGCTTAAACAACAAAGCATTGTCAAAGAGAATGGCAAGCCCTCCCAGCACCATCAAAAAGCCAATGTCGAACAGAATAAATTTATCCAACCGGTGTTCCCGGAACCAAAACCACACAAATTGAACCAATCCTAATGACAAAGCAGCCACCAGGCCGATGGTGGTGCCCCAGACGAGTTCAACTCCGACAAATATCAATAGTGGTAACATGCCCGGCAGCAGTTTGCCTGCCAGAGACAATGGTTTACTGGTAGAAAGTCTCAATCGTTTCTGTTTAAAATCACAAAGACACCATACCTCCAATTAGGAAGCTACGGTGCCTTTGCTGATGTTCACAATTCATTATTTCAACAAGTCTTTCAGATAACTTGTCACATTCTTCTCAATGCGACCGGCCACATCTTCCGCTTTTGCCTTCTGGAAGGAGTCCCCGGTGATTTTTTCAAACAACTCAATGTATCGCTCTGATACTTCATTAATGTACTCCTCATTCATATCAGGAATCTGTTGCCCTTCACGACCCTGAAAACCATTCTCAATCAACCATTGACGAACAAACTCCTTGGAGAGCTGACGCTGGGCTTCTCCCTTTTTCAGGCGCTCTTCATACCCATCGGCATAAAAATATCTTGATGAATCGGGCGTATGAATCTCATCAATCAGGTAAATTTTCCCGTCTTTCTTGCCAAACTCGTACTTGGTATCCACCAATATCAGTCCTTTCTCGGCAGCCATCTCTGTGCCACGCTGAAACAGCTCCATGGTATATTTCTCGAGCAAGGCATAATCTTCCTCACTCACGAGTCCTTGTTTCAGAATCTCTTCACGGGAGATGTCTTCGTCATGGCCAACATCAGCTTTGGTGGTAGGCGTAATGAGTGGTTTCTCAAACTTCTGATTTTCTACCATTCCATCGGGTAAGGGATTTCCACACAGCTCACGTTTTCCGGATTTGTATTCGCGCCAGGCATGGCCTGTCAGATAACCACGAATCACCATCTCTACCTTAAAAGGCTCACAAAAATGTCCCACAGTAACCATAGGATCCGGAGTAGCTACTTTCCAATTGGGAACAATATCCGAGGTAGCATCCAAAAAACCGGCAGCAATCTGATTCAGCACCTGTCCTTTGAACGGGATTCCTTTAGGCAGCACCACATCAAAGGCAGAGATGCGGTCAGAGACCACCATTACCAGAAAATTGTCGTCGATGTTATATACATCACGGACTTTCCCTTTGTAAACGTCTTTTTGACGAGGAAAATTGAAATTGGTTTCTACAATAGCGTTTTGCATAGGTCTGTAAAATATAGAGTTATTCTTTTTCGTAAGCTTCCACAATATCCTGGACCAATCGATGACGAACAATATCTTTCACAGAAAACTTCACCCTTTCTATCCCTTTTATGCCTTTCAGTATGCGCATGGCCTGCACAAGTCCCGAAGTCATGGGATTTGGTAAGTCAATCTGCGTAATATCACCGGTTACCACAAACTTAGCGCTGGTCCCCATTCGGGTCAGAAACATCTTCAACTGATTGGTAGTAGTATTCTGAGCCTCATCCAAAATCACAAAAGCATTGTTCAGTGTCCGCCCACGCATATATGCCAACGGGGCAATCTGAATGGTTCCGTTTTCCATATACTCTTTCAGCTTCACTGCAGGAATCATATCCTGAAGTGCATCATAGAGCGGCTGCAGATAAGGATCAATTTTCTCCTTCATATCTCCGGGCAGAAACCCCAACTTCTCTCCTGCTTCCACCGCCGGACGACTCAGAATTATTCTGCGAACCACCCTGCTTTTCAAAGCCTTCACCGCCAATGCAATGGCAGTATAGGTTTTTCCGGATCCGGCCGGTCCCACTGCAAACATCAAATCATTTTTGGAATAGGCCTCTACCAGTTTCCGCTGATTCTCTGTCCGTGCTTTTATAGGCTTACCGTTTACACCAAAAAGAATGGTATCTTCAGCGCTTTCCTGCTGAACCACCGTATGTCCCTTCATGATGTCGTTAATGACATCTTCTTTCAGAACATTAAAACGCTCATAGTGTTCCAGGAGTTGATTAATTTTTTCCTCAAAATCTGCCACCTCTTCTGCATCGCCCATGGCTTTCAGCCAGTTGCCACGAGCTACAATTTTCAGTTTTGGAAAATTTGCTTTTATCAAATCCAGTTTGGCATTTTTCACTCCCATGAACTCCACCAAATCAACAGATTCGAGATAAATAAGTTTTTCGATCATAAAAAAATCAAAGTTCTTTTTCCGTGTAATGCAAAGAAACAACATTTTAGGAAATTAGAACAGTCCTGATGCTCTGAGATTAGAGGAAAAGAAGAAAAAAAACTTAAAAAGTAAGAACCTTATCACTATCTGCCACCCACTCAGCAAGAAATCCCATTGTAGAACTGTTGGCTCCTTCAAAATAAGGATGATTTTTATAAATGCCACAGCGCGCCATGCAGGTACCACAAACTTCAACAGGCACCCCTTCATGGATTAAACCTTTGAGCATTTGAGACAAATCCTGATCATATCCCTCCGGAGGTTTGCAAACATCACGTGCCATATCCACCGCGTCATTCATAAGAAAGATACGAACTTCATGGCCCTGCTTGCGGAGTGTATCTGCCAAACGCAGTCCGTTCCAGGTTACATCTGTGTTGTCATAGGGTTCCCGATTAAAAATAATTAAAATTTTCTGCATGATTACAAAACTTAATGGTCTATACTCTTATCATTTTGAACACCCCTGGCTTCATCCAGAGCTTCTCCGAAATTCAGAAAAACACTTTTCTCACCAATTAGTTCAAGCACACCACCTTTTACCAGCACCTTTCCAACTTCAGGCTTTATTCCCGAAAGCATTACTCTTGTATTTCTTTTCTGAATATTCCTGATGGCCTCCTTCAGATTGTGAACCCCGGTAGAATCAATAAAAGGAACATGACGCATACGTATGATAAGAACATCATACTTTTGTCCTGACGACTTCAGCCATTCTCCATACTGCTTGGCTGAACCAAAGAAAAACGGTCCACTGATTTCGAAGATACCCACTTCACGAGGAATATGAGAATAATTCTCAATCACATCCACATCAATCTCATTGTCAGAATATTTTGCCACATCAGCCATTCGTTTCATAAACAACAGAGATGCCAATACAATGCCTACTTCGATTGCCACGGTAAGATCAACCAGGACAGTCAGGAAGAAAGTGGTTAACAAGACAATAATATCGAAAACAGACCCTTTGAGAATGGAAACGAACGATTTCCATTCACTCATGTTGTAGGCCACCACCATCAATATTCCGGCAAGACACGACAACGGAATCAAGGCCGCATACTTCCCAAAAAACAGCATTATCAGCAATAAGGTAACCGAATGAACCATGCCAGCAATGGGAGTGCGACCTCCGTTTTTCACATTGGTGGCTGTTCGTGCAATGGCACCAGTTGCCGGAATACCACCAAAAAAAGGAGTTACAACATTGGCAATTCCCTGGCTGATCAGTTCAGTATTTGAACGATGATTGCTACCGATCATACCATCCGACACAACGGCAGAAAGCAAAGATTCTATTCCTCCTAGTAGCGCAATGGTAAGAGCCGGACCAAGATAGATATGGATTTTCTCCCAACTGACAGCAGGCATATCAAAATGAAATTTTGCCGGAATTTCTCCAAACACCGAGCCAATGGTGGCCACTTCAATATTTGCAATAGCAACCACCGCTGAAACAGCAATAATAGCAATAAATGACCCCGGGATTCTGGTAGTTATCTTTTTAAAGCCTACTGTAATAAGAATCGTAACAAGAGTTATCCAGAGAGCATTTAGATTGACAGCCGGTATATGCCTAAAATAGAACAACCATTTATCAATAAAAGCGGATGGCACCCCGGAAGAAACAATTCCCATAGCATCTTTTACCTGGATGGAAAAAATGACCAGGGCTATTCCACTTGTAAAACCAACCACCAGAGGATGGGGAATAAACTTTAGCAAGGTTCCCAATTTCAGTAAACCGAATGCAATAAGGAAAATGCCTGCCATGATGGTAGAGATCATCAATCCCTCCAAACCATGTGCTTCAACAATTGCATAAACAATAATTACAAAAGCTCCGGTGGGGCCTCCGATCTGAACCCTGCTTCCTCCAAGTAATGAAATGATAAATCCGGCAATTACGGCTGTAATCAGCCCTTTTTCGGGTGATACTCCAGAGGCCACCGCAAAGGCAATAGCCAATGGAAGCGCCACAATCCCCACAACTAAACCGGCCAGCACATCTTTTGTAATGGTGTTTTTGTCAATGAGCTTGTGCTGCCACAAACTGATAAGCTTGGGCTTAAAAATGTACTTCATGTCCTTAAAAAATAATTAAGTGGAGATCCCGGATACCTGACAAAAGGAAAACATCTGATACCGGTTCCATGTGAATAGTGTTTGTCTATAAAGCTCAAACAGGTGAAAAACGCTTAGTCTATAGACGGGCACTAAAATGAAGCGCAAATTTAAATGAACTTTTGTTCAGAAGGATATTTTTACTCTTAATTATCTTTAAAAACCAAACAGGATGGATGTTTATAAAAAAAGAAAGGCCTGCCGGCATTCCGACAGACCTTTCAAACCTTAACCCTAACCCGATGCAAATATAATGGAGTAAATGGAAATGGCAAAATATTTTTTACACTTTTCCTACTTATCCGATAGTTAAATATTGTATTACATTCATAATACATCTATGCATTCACTGACTTTATTGCCCAAACAATTAATTATCAGCATCCTTACTGAATTAATGAATCTCTCAGTTGGTATTCAGATGGAGCCAGGAATCGGATTTGCGGGGTACGCTCCATTTTTCGAATTAAAACAGGACTTATGGCATCCTGCAGTTGAATGCTACGTATCATTGCACTGGAAACACAATTTCCGGTTTCCTTTAACTGAACACGCAAAGCATTGAATTGTATCTCCACTTTGGTATTTCTTCCGATGTCGGATCCACCACCATCACCATTGAATTTAAACTTCTGAACAGGTCCGCTACCTGCAAAAACATCCTCAGCATGATCGTTATCGGTATAAGAATATGAAGCCACTACAGAAGAAATAACTTCCTCAATCTCATATCCGGGATCTGGAGTATAAATGGTGAAAATCCGTTCAGCTTTTCCATAAGTCCAGTCACGCCTGGTTTCACTGGCTGTTACATAGACCTTAGCTCTTAACCGTGTGCGCTCATTAATTAATTTTACATGGCAATACATATAAGGCCCATGGCCATCAAATTCTTTATCACCTCTGCTCTTTCCGGGTTTTGTAGCATGAGCCGGCATTAAAGATACATTTGCAGGCCGGAAGTTATCCATCCGGGTTTGGCAGATATTGGGCTCAGGCTGAATTATCCCGATGGAGGAGATTTCTCTCCCTCCCCATTTCAAAATAATTCTACTACTCTGGGCGGTAAGATTGGCTCCTGATGAACCAAGATTCAGGGTCATATGGTAATGAGACGGACGGTCAAGATTTCGGGAAATATCAATTTGACGATTTCCTTCAATCAACAATACAGTAATTTCCGTGCGATCAAAGTCGTATCCGAAAAATTCGATTTTATTCCGTCTGTTCTGGTTCAAAGACATATCAATGGCAGACGGAACCACCTGACAAAGCTGTGGTTCAAGCGGGGGCAGCTCGGTTCCCAGAATCCGGGCTTTAATTCTCTCCAGCCCCTGCCTCATCCTAATACGCAGAAAATCAACATTACACCTGAGTTCCGTACCCGTGGTAGCAATACCGCGTTGCATCAATTCTGAAACCTCAGTTCTAATGGTACTTTGAACATCCTCCGGTAAATCTTCCAAAACTCCGGTCAATACATCCTGCCAGTCGGCCGATGCTACGCTCAATTCACTAATACCCCGGTCTATTACAGCAACTGCTTCTTCCGTGGCATTGGGCACCGTCATTCCCAGAAACTCTTTAATTTTGTCGATAAAATCACAACCAGAGACGACAAAAACGGTGAACATGATAAGTACAATTGATTTTTTCATCCGTATAAAATTTGAATATAAAGGTCTAATGGAACTCTTCCCCAAAATTCGGGACTCCTTTTATCCGGTTGAAATTTACCTTTGGTGTCCGGTTGAAAACCTGTGATTGCTTCAAAACGTTTGCAATGAACTGGCCTTTGCAGGACACTGATGGTCGGTAGGGGTTGATTTTCAGCAAAGCCGAAAATCAACCCCTACCAACCTTGAAAAAACAACTTTCGACCTGATTCTTTTACAACTAGCTTAATTTAACACAAAAAGAGTCTGAGCACAAGACAATTATGGTTATTTGTCTTCTATAGCAAAGAAATTGCTAAACGTTGCTCACTCCTTTGCAAGAAATAACAGAACAGATACAGGCACAGGATTGGGACTAAGCATTGTCAAAGAGTTGGTTGACCTCCTGAATGGCGAGATCCGGGTTGAGAGTGAGGAAGGCAAAGGAAGTGCATTTTATGTGGCATTGAAGAGATGTTAGATCCATTGCATCCTACCCCTCATTAGCAGCTTTAACAATGTCATCGTCCAGTTTTACAGGTAAAGAAACTTTAAAGGAACTCCCCTGACCAACCTCTGACGCTACAGTTATTTTGCCCCCCAGCATTAAAGAGAGGTGTTTGGTAAGGGCAAGGCCCAGACCATTACCTCCAAATTCCCGGGTAATTCTCTCATCTCCCTGACGGAACCGGGTAAAAATAATTTTTTGTTTGTCTTTTGGGATTCCAATGCCGGTATCGCTGACTTCGATGTGAAACCATCCTTTTGGGTCGGTGTTAAAAGTAATCTTTATCTCCCCCTTCTTAGTGAATTTGAAAGCATTGCGTAACAACTGAACAATGATTTTCAGAATTTTATCTGCGTCGGATTTGAAAGTCAAATCCGGATGAATATTATCCTGAACTATGGTGTTGATGGTTTTGGTTCCTGCCTTTCGTTTGAGTGAGGAGATCTCTTGTTTAACTCTGGAAACTATATCTTTTGGGTTAAATTCTTCAAGTGTAACTGGTGTAAGACCCGAATCCAGAAATGAAAAATCCATGATGTCGTCAATGACATTTAAAAGGTCGTTTCCGGCTTCATGTATTTGATTGATGTATTTGGATTGCTCTTCACGTGGTATTTCTACTTGTTGCATCAGAGATGAAAAGCCAAGAATAGCATTCAGGGGGGTGCGGATTTCATGACTGATGTTGGCCAGAAAAGCCGATTTGAGTTTGTCACTTTCAATGGCTTTGTTACGGGCTTTAACGACTTTGGTCACATCACGCATGATCGTCATTCGCATCTGATGATCGTTGTCCAATGTAATATTTTGCTCAGAAATATGATAAATCCGATTCTTTACATCTCGTTGAATCCGCTGTGCTCTTTCAGGGCCATGATCTGCTTTCCTGCACCATGGACACTGTTCATCAAAGCCAAAAACTTTTTGGTGACAAAGAGCTTTTCCCGGTTTCACCTCACCAAACCGGATATTAAAAGCTTTGTTGGCAAAAACAATTTCGTAGTTCTTATTGGTAATGAAAACAGGGTCATGCAATGCCTCCATCATTGCCCTGTGTCTCATCTCACTGAATTTCAATTCTTTTTCGTGCTTTACAGTGGAGGTGAAATCATTGACAAAAATGACCACTTTCTTTATGCCCCGGAAGTTTTTGATATCAGCAGCATCGGCATAAACATATTTTTTATTTCCATATTTATCCAATACATCATAATACCCCGGAACATCAAAATCATTATTCAAAAAACGTTTGGGTAAATCATAAATGGAGCTGTGTTTTCCTTCCGGGAGAATAATGGAAAAATGATTATTGAGAAGTTCCTTTTTTTTATATCCATAAATGTCACAATAAGAGGGATTTACATATTCAAAAATCCCATCCTCACTCAGAATACAAATTCCTGTTAGTGATTTTTCGGTAATTGACTTAAAACGTTTATTACTTGTTTTCAGATTTTCCAGCAATTTTTTCTGGGAAGTGATGTTTCGCGCCACCGAAATCATTAGAGGAGTATTCCTGACACTGACAATTCTGGCACTAATTTCTACAGGAATCACTTTACCGTATTTTGTGATGTGCGCTGACTGATAAACGGCAAAACCATGCTCTATTACGCGGTGGAAAACTTTGGTGAGATGTTTTGTGTCCCGAGCAACAATTTGTTCCGGATTCATATTTAAAAGTTCCTTTTCGGAGTATCCCAGACGGTGAAGAGCAACCTTATTGAACCGAAGAAATTTTCCGGGCTTTCCAGTTTTCGGATCAATCGAAAAAACATACACCGCATCCCGGATGTTTTCAAAAACCGAATGATATATATTTGGACTGTCCAGAAAATCGTGAATATCCCGATTTAAGGCTTCTGTAATTGAATTAGCAAGTGTTTGAGCTTCATGTCCGGGAGTTTCATCTAAGGTAATGTAGTCATCTACCCCTTTTTTCATCGCGGCCACCACCCCCGAGGTTGACATTGACCTGGCAAAAGCAATAATGTGGTATGGGCAGGTTGCTTTATTGTTTTTTTGGAGAACGATGTCCAATGAGGATCTGTGAAGAGTTTCTTCTAATACAATAACGCGATGCTTACATCCGGAAGGTAGTTTTTTTTCATTGAGGTCATTGGCATAATCACAGGAGATTCCTCTTTTAGATAGTATTTGAGCTATGTTTTGGGACAGGCCGGTATCTCGTGAAAGGATGAAAACCTGAGGCATAAAGTGTCAATCTTTGTGTGTCAAAAAAAGTTGCTTGGTATTAAAGAATACGAAGAACCTCTTCGAGGGTTTTAATTTTTGCATGAAAAGTTAAAAATAATACACAGGAAACTGATAACTTATTTATGGCTTCATTATCTAATGTAAGGAGGCAATGGCAGGAATACACGAAAAATTGTACCTTCGTCAGGAGTGCTTTGCACCGTTATTTTTCCCCCAAGCTTTTGCACAAACTCTTTAGAGAGTATTAACCCAAGTCCGCTCCCTGTCTCCTGAGCAGTCCCTTTTTGTGTTACATCACTGTCAATGCGGAAAATTTTATCCATGACCTCCCTGGTCATCCCCACCCCTGTATCTGAAACTTTGAAGACAATACGATCTTGTTCTTTTTGAGTAGTCAGAATTACTTTCCCCCCTGTATGTGTAAATTTCAAGGCATTGGAAATTAGATTCCTCAGGATGGTAAGCAGCATTTCCCTGTCGGTTGTGACAAATCCGGTAAATTGAAGATCAAGAATGAGATCTATTTTTTTGGCTTCAGCATTTTCCTTCAACAACTCAAACACCTCATTAACTAAGGCAGAAACAGTGATCCGGGTGAACATTGGCTTAAGCAAACCTCTTTGTACCCGGGCCCATCTAAGAAGGTTTTCCAGCAACCGATATGCCTGATCTGCACCTTGATTTATATTTTGAGCATAAGTTTTTATCTGCCCCGATGTGAAAGAATCAGAACTGTGGCCAAGCAATTCACTTAATCCCAATATTGTGTTGAACGGATTCTTGAGGTCGTGGGCTATGATGGAAAAAAATTTGTCCTTGGTTGCAACGACTTCATTCAATTTATTGTTTACTTCATGCAGTTGATTCAATGTATTTTCCAGGACTACCTTCTCTTTGATTAATTGTCTTTGCAGGTCATTCACTTCTCTGTTCAACAAAACAAGCTGCTCATTTTGTTCCATCAGTTGGTTCATATCAGCGCCACCAACAATTAGTATTTTATTGTTTTTTCGAAAAACTTTAGCAACGATAGAGGTATTTAATGAAGAAATGGTACCAAAAGTAATATGTCCCTCAAAAATTTCATCCGATTCTGATTTTGCACTTACCAATTGGTCGAATGATGGATTCAGTAACTGGTCAAAAGGAGCATCCTGCAGCAAAAAATGCATTGGAGCATTTGCATACAGGAGTTCTCTGTTGCACGAGAAAACCGCAATACACAAAGACTTGTTGTTATGAATTGAATGGTTGATTTCTTCCGTCCATTCAGAAAGAAAAAGTGAAGAATCCCCGCTGATCATGTTTAACAATTATTTATAATGCAGCTGTTCAGTGATTTAAGGTTTTCAAAAAGTCTGACATCCTCATACTTGTCAACCAAATCGTGACCACCATGGTTGAATGCCTGTCCCCCGATAATAATCGAGATATCAGGTAATTCTTTACGAATTGAATTGATCATTTTGTCCAATAAAGAAAGGTTTTGGCTCAATGTTAGAGATAAAGCCAATATATGGGGTTCCTTATCTTTAATAAAATGAATAAGCTCGGATGTGGGGGTATTTGCCCCCAGAAAAGAGGTATTCCATCCATTCAGTTCAAATATGTCAGCTACCATTCTACTACCAATCTGATGAAATTCGTTTTCCACACAGGAAACTACCACCTTATTCTTTTTTTGATTCAGAGAAAGAATGTGATAATACATTTCATTAAGCAACGCTTCCACCACTGCAGAAGCCAGGTGTTCTGTAGCCACACTGATCTTTCCGGTTTCCCAGAGTACCCCTGCCTGATAAAGTGCCGGTTTTATTAACAACTCATAAATATCCTCAACCGAGTACCCCTCCCGATGAACTTTCTTCAGGATATCTGAAGCTAAAGTCCTGTCTCCATGCAGCAAAGCATCTAAAAATTGCTGGTTGTCAATTGTCATATATGAAGATTAATTACCGTTTAAATCTAATGGTTAATCAAGTGATTGCAATCTTTGGGGTCAGCGGTCAATCGCCTGCTAGTAGATGCGCTACAAAATACAACAGAACCTGTGGGGTTGGGTTTGATAAGCTAAACGTTTTTCTGTGGGGAAAGGGATAATTTTTTTTAATACGCAAAAGGAAAATTTAAGTTATGCCTAAAACTTAAGATTTCAATTCTCATTAGTGTTTGTCCATAAAGTACCATTTACTGCGTTACGCTTGCCCGAAAATTACTCATTTACTCAAGTAAACTGCGTATTTTCGGACTTCGAAAGCCCCCGAAGAAAAATCGGGGCAGGCTTTGTAACTGGCACTTTCTTGACAAACACATGACCAGAACCAAATTTTGCTGAGTTTATAGACGGACTCTCATTAGTCTGTCCATATGAACCAACACAGTTCCAATCACAATTTTCCTCTACTTTATAGACGGACACTCATGAAAGATATTCGGCCAGGATGGAGATTATCTTCTGCGGGGAAAAGGGTTTGGTAAGATAATCATCGAATATATTGGCAGATTCCTCCTTTGATATGTCAGTTACATAAGCCGTCTGTGCAATAATTTTAAGGTCCGGTTTCTCCCTTTTTATCAGAGATGCGGCGGTCTTACCGTCCATCACCGGCATTTTAAGATCCATAAAGACCAGATCGATGCTCCCATCTTTCAGACAGATATCAACAGCCTCCTTACCGTTTTCAGCATGAATAACTTTTACTTTATATGGTTCGAGAACAGCTTTCAGGTACATAAAATTGTAAATGTAATCTTCGGCAATCAGAATTGTGTGAGAAGACGAACCACTGATTAAAGATTTCATATGCCCCGACATAGTCTGCAGATTGGGAAAAATCTGATCTTCCGATAACGGGATGGTAAAGTGAAAGACAGATCCCACACCAGGTTTTGATTCTACCCATATTCGACCATTCATCAGTTCAACAAAACCTTTGGCTATTGAAAGTCCAAGCCCCGTCCCCCCATAATCCACGGATATTGCTTCACTGGCCTGTGCAAATCGTTCAAAAATCACGTTTCTTCTATTTTCAGGGATCCCAATGCCTGTATCCTTAACAAAAAAAGAGAGTTGTTGATTCTCATAGGTACATCCAATTTGGATTTGCCCCCTTTCTGTGAACTTAACAGCATTGGACAAAAGACTTGAAAGTATTTGGGTAAGTTTTGTCTTGTCAAGAATAATAAAATCTCGTTCAGAGGGTATTTCTCTGATTATTTTAAAAAAAACATCCTTGTTTGTTGCTTTTAGCTTAAACACCTCAAGCAATTCTTCCATCAGTTGATTTAAGGAAAAGATCTCTTTTTTTAACTTCTCCTGCCCCGCATCAATCGATGAGATGGTTAAAATATCCGTAATAATGGAAAGCAGCTGTGTACCGCTTTTTGATATAATCTGTGTGTAATTTTTTAGTACATCATCTTCAATGTCGAGCATATTCATGAGCTCAGAGAATCCAATAATAGAATTGAGCGGGGTTCTGATTTCATGGCTGATGTTTCGTAGAAACGATGTTTTTAACCGGCTACTCTCTTCTGCCTTTTCTTTTGCAACAATTAGTTGCTTATTGGATTCGTTCAGAATGGTTGTCAGTTTTTGGTAATCAGCTATCTGATTATTGAGCGTTTCATTAACATCCCTAAGCTCCTTGGTCTTATTATCAACCAATTTGGTGAGGTTATTTTTATGAGTGTTTAAAGCCTTTTCCTGGTCGTTTTTTTCAAGAATAATAGCCAGCATTTGAATGGCATTCAAGAGAAATTGAGTATTCTCAACAGAGAGATTCCCAAAGGAAGATGGCTCAATATAACCAAAACGATTATTCCGGGTGCAAACTTCAATGGAACCGGATGTATTATCAGCATTTTTGTTTTTCCATTGAAATGAGACCGGCTGAAATGAGGCATTCAGTCCTTCAATAAAAAGACTGATAATTAAAACCTTGTTTTTATATTGTGAGAGGTTGACCATTAAAAGAAAAAGGTCATAAGTCTTGTCTGGCATAAAAATCAAATAAGGCAGTTGCAGCAAAACAACTGAAACCGGATTACAATTGAAATATACTCAAAACCCAGGAGGAAAAACAATAGGTCAGAATTTTCTTTAAATGAAACGAGCCCCGAATTTTCGGGGCGAGTTCCATTAGACCTTTATAATTAAATTTTATACTAACAAATCACTTTAATAAAGATATTCAGGCGCATTCTCTGCCAGCCATTTATCCGGATGAACAAAAAAGGGATTTTGGGTGATCACGCCGCCACTAATTGTATAGGGGTGTGTTTTAAGCACATTCATTATCGTAGAACCAGAGAACTTATTCACATTATAGAGGCAAATACTAATCCATGGTTTACCGGGAATAAAATAGTTCAATCGAGACTCATAAACCATCAGATCTTCCACTCCGGGAATAGCATCCAGGGCCCAGACCATTTCTGCTGTGGCTCTGACATTTCTTTTGCCGTTTTTCTGTGATTCAATGAAAAAATCATTGAGATATTTATCCATTGCTTTTGGAGAAAAATGACCATCGGGATAATACATTTCTTTGGCACTAAGGATATGAAAATCTTCACATCCGTCTGCGCCACAATTACATTCGGGATTGGCATTCTGGAATTTTTCCTTAAATGTTTCAGGAGATTGCTCAACCGGACAATATATCTGAATATCCTTATCATGCACCCCCTGACTTAAGAAACCGATAATTATTTCATCGCGTTCCTTTTCAGTTTCGTACAAACCACAAATATGTACTCCCCAGTTGCAAGTGTAATTACCCAAACCGAGTTTTAATTTCTCCTGATCAGACGTTTTGATGTGCATATCAGACTGCTTTAAAAATTTTAAAACTCATTTGGGATTAGGTTTAGTTGTTATAAGCAAGAGTACGATGCAGAAAATAAAAGGTTTGACTTTTCCTGACAAATCTTATATAATTTAATCTGCCAGACAGGAATTGGAATAATAATGCAAAAGCACAAGGTCTCAGGTCACTGATAAAGGGATATTCTCAAAAACCCCGGATTTGTCATATAGATCAACTGGCTTCCGGTGCTTGCAACAGCGGAAAGTATTTAGCAGATCCGGGATACGGGCGATAGCGATATTGATTTAATCTCCGTTTTTAATTAATTTTGAATTGCGGAGGGGGCTTTGCCTCCACCGTGCAAGGGAGTCGGTTCCGGAAGGGGCCGGCTTTTTTTTAGATGAATTGCTGCATATTGCTTTTTGCAGAAAGCAATTTTTTATATATTTGTTTAATAACCGAAACAATATGGAGAAGATTTTTCAGAAATCATATCAGAAACTATACCGGGTACCAAATCAGTTTAAGAGATATCTGGAAGACAAAATTGACTGGAACAGTCGCCTGATTGGAATTAAAGGAGCTCGCGGTGCCGGTAAAACAACTCTTTTGCTCCAGTATGCAAAGGAATTTCTGCCACAGGATAATCAGACGCTATATGCAAGTCTGGATGATCTGTATTTTACAGAAAATACCCTTATCGATTTCGCTGAACAATTTGTCATTCAAGGCGGCAAATATCTCTTACTTGATGAAGTTCACCGTTATCAGAACTGGTCTCAGGAATTAAAAAACATTTATGATGATCAGCCGGATCTTAAAATTGTTTTCACAGGCTCTTCTTTGATAAATCTGAATCAGGCAAAAGGCGATTTAAGCCGGAGAGCTGTTATATATGAACTGGCCGGATTATCATTCCGGGAATTCCTGAACTTCACCAAGGGAAAAGACTTTAAACCGGTCAGCTTTGACCAAATAATAGAAAATCACACCAACCACGCACTACAAATATCAGAAAACATACGTCCACTTGCTCATTTTTCTGATTTTTTGGAATATGGTTATTACCCTTATTTTAAAGAGGCGCCCAAGCTATACCACCAAAAACTGTCAGAAACCATTTCACTGGCCTTGAGTATTGATTTACCATCCTCTCACGATATCAGTTTTGGTAGTGTGGAAAAGATAAGATTGCTTCTGCATGTTATTTCAGAATCCGTACCGTTTAAACCTAATATTTCTAAACTAAGTGAGCGCATTGGTATCAGTCGTAACAGTCTGATACAGTTTATTCGTTACCTGGAGGACATCCGCGTAATAAAATGCCTGTATGCAGATACCAAAGGGATCGGTGCGTTACAAAAGCCTGAGAAGATTTATATGCATCATCCCAACCTCCAATATGCATTAGCTTCTGAGAATCCCAATATCGGAAATGTGAGAGAAAGCTTCTTTATCAATCAGCTGGGAGTATTGGGACCAATGAAATATACTCCTGAAGGGGATTTTGCCTTTAAGGATTCAGTATTTGAGATTGGTGGACGTGGAAAAACCAACAAGCAGGTTAAACATCTTAACAACTCATACGTGGTTGCTGATGGAATTGAGGTGGGGCATTTACATAAGATACCGTTGTGGTTGTTTGGTTTTTTGTATTAAACAAAAAAACGTAACGGTGGCTATAATAAAGTCTATGAATTATATCGTAAAAACTGGATATTCATAAAATAGAAAAAGACACCCGGAGGATATAAGTTAATAGAATCAAGGGCCATGAAGTTAAATTACTATTATACACCGGGTATCTATCGAGGATGAAAAGGAAAAATTATATTTTGTCTTTATTCATATCGAAATTATACAATCTTAGAAGGGCAAATCCCAGCATTAATAAGATATAAAATGACAGCATATTCTTTTTTCTAATTAAACCCAGCAAAAGGTTCAATATGAATTCCAATATGGGAATTTTCGCCAAATTTCCTTTTCAGTTTATTTTCTATTTCTGTAGCTATATTATGCGAAACCTCAACTGTAAGATTTTTATCAACCTTTATATGGACGTCAACTGCTATAATTTCTCCAATCCGTCTTGTTCTTAAATTATGAAACCCCAAGACACCTTCCGTGCTTTCAATCTCATCCGAAATAGCGTTCTCCACCTCCGATGGTAAAGAGCTTTCTAATAACTCTTTGATGCTTGGAATAGCTGCGTCCCACCCTATTTTTAAGATAAAAATGCTCACAATTACACCTGCCAGCGGGTCAAGAATCCTCCAGGATTCCCCCAGAAAAAGAGCTCCGGAGATTCCTAAAGCTGTTGCCACCGAGGAAAATGCATCTGAACGATGATGCCATGCATTAGCCTTTAATGCACTACTCTTCGTTTTTTTGCCTGCTAAAAATGTGTACCAAAACAGAATTTCTTTTGCCGCAATAGAAATCAAGGCTGCATATAATGCTATTATTCCGGGTTTAAGAATAGTTTCTCCGGATGCAAACCTTATAATTTTCGCTGTTCCTGACCACAATATACCGATTCCAACAAGTCCCAGTGCAAAGCCGATTAGCATGGTAGCAAAAGTTTCAAACTTACCATGTCCATAGTGGTGGCTTTTATCTCTCTCCTTCCCTGAAGCCCCGATAAAAATTAATACAATGAAATCAGTGACTAAATCTGAAAGGGAATGAATCCCATCAGCCAACATAGCAGAACTTTTGCCGGTAATGCCTGCGATAATTTTCCCAAAAGACAAAATCAGATTTACAATTGACCCTGTAACGGTTACTCTCTTAATGAGTTTTATTCTTTCCGGCTCCTTTTTCATATCCGATAATATTAAAAAACATGTTGCCAAATGATATAAACCCAGGTTTCGTCGGTTGTAAGTTAAGCTAAAGGTTTGTAAATTCATGCCCCAAGCAAGTCTTTTTTTAATGACAAACAACTGTTTTATGAATATTTCCCCCTACTTAAAATCTTTAGCGATAGGCCTTCTAATTATAATTCCATGGAAAGTCTTTATTACCGGGGCTATCCCTTCTCCTGATTCAGGAAGTATAAAAAATCTTCTTCATGAAAAGATTGATCATCTGGAACAGTACCTGTCCCTTGATCAGGGAATTGAAATTTATGCGATCCCATCAGTAATAAAAACTTACAGGAATCGAAACTACAACCCTGTTTGGGAAAGAAGACAGGATATTGATGATCTCATTACCGCCATTAAGCAAAGTTACGATCATGGACTTTCACCATCCGATTATCACATTTCTATTCTCGAACAAATGTCGATTGCACGCACTGCTGAAGAGAAGGTATTAAGAGATATTATTTTGACAGATGCTTTTTTACTTCTGACTTCACACATCATCTCAGGAAAGACAGATCCAAAAACAAGGAATGCGCAATGGCATGTGGTTAAATCTGAAAGAAATCCCATAACCTACATAGATGATATCAGCAAAGAACCATTACTGCCTGTACTCGAAAGACTATATCCAATGCATATAAACTATGATTTGTTGAAGCAACAACTTGAAAAATACAGAAAAATAGAAGCGGAAGGTGGCTGGCCGGAGATTAGCTTAGGTGCTATGTTAAAACCAGGAATGTCAGATCCGCGTATTCCCCAAATAAAGGCAAGACTACGAGTAACAGGTGAGTATAATTCCTATGTTGACCAGGAAAACAATACTTATGATGATGAATTACAAAAATCCGTTGTGAAGTTTCAAAAAAAACATGGAATTGAGGCACTTGGCAATATAGGCCCCGAAACAACCATAGCAATGAATACACCGGTGAAAGAACGAATAAAAACACTTGAGGTGAATCTGGAGCGCTGGCGTTGGCTTCCGGCTGAGTTTAGCCAATATTATGTTTTGGTTAATATTGCTAATTTTGAATTGGAAATAATAGACAACAAGCAGCAAATCAACCATCAAAAGGTTATTGTGGGCCGAGCTTACAGAAAAACTCCGGTATTCAAAAGCGTTATGGAGTACCTGGATATTAATCCGACATGGACCGTTCCACCCACCATTCTCAGAAATGATTTAGTTCCCGAGATTCAAAAAAATGTTCGTTATCTAACCGATAAAAACATAACTGTTTTTAGCCCGGATGGAAAAATGCTTAATCCCGATTCAGTTAACTGGAACAGCAATAGTGTATTCTCTTATACCTATAGACAAAAACCAGGAAAAAGCAACGCTTTGGGAAGGATAAAATTTATGTTTCCCAATACTTACAATGTCTATTTGCATGACACACCGACACGTGAGCTCTTCAACAGAACAGAAAGAGCCTTCAGTTCAGGATGTATCAGGGTTGAAAAGCCTATTGAGTTGGCAGAACTACTTCTCGCGGATCAAGGGAAATGGTCACAGACTTCAATTAAGAAAGCTATTGAAACAAATAAAACTCAAACTATTCGTTTAACACGAAAGCCGGAGGTTTATCTACTTTACTGGACTGCCTGGATCGATCAGGAAGGGAATCATCACTTTTCTAAAGACATATATGACCGCGATCATTCAATTTACATCGCTCTTAACTCCAGGCCAGTTTATGATTTAGCCTGATTAATTCATGAATTTTTGTGATGAGATGGTCAAACAGCAGGAAATATGGACAACCGCAGATGAAATTGATGAAGGAAATAGTGAACTATTTTCAAATCAATTTTGTCGAGGACGTTCATATTTCGCAGTTGGTTGATCATCGTAATAAATTATTTATGAATTATTCAGGTTAGATTGAGAAGCATATTCTGAAAGGCTGAAATAGCTTTCTTCAGGATAATAGATAAAAACACAAGACTTGTTTTTAATGGACTGAATAATCGTTTTATTTTTTTCAGGGGGCAATGCGGGGCAACCAAAGCTTCGTCCCAGGCGTCCATGCTTATTTACAAACTGCATCGTAGCATACTCAGCAGCATGAATAACAATTGCTCTTTCCCTGGCTTTATCATTAATTCCGGGTTCAACACCATCAAGACGAAGGGAAAAACCATGTTTGCCATAGTAAGTTTCACCCGCAATAAAAAAGCCCAAACTGCTCATGTTCGATTGCGGAACATTGGAAAACCTTTCAGCTTTATTTTCTCCCGTATTTTTGCCATGAGCCACCAGAGTATGCTGTACAATTTTTAAACTATCACAATCAATAACCCAAAGTCTTTTTTGTGTAGAGGAAAGAGAAAAATCAATCAAAGTCAGGTATCTTTTGTTTTTCAGCTTCCCCTCCTCCATTAAATTTTGTTTCCCTTTCATGCCCAATCGAAAGGCTTCAAAAGATGGTCTTTGTTTCCCGGGAGTAAGCGAATTATAAGCAGTAAGTATGTTGTTGGAAGGATTATTGTGCTTTTCAGATTCTTTTCCTAAACTAATTTGTCCCAAATTCAGAAAAAAAATAACAACAACGAAGATTAATCTTTTGTCAATTGTGCCCTGCATATCTTCCCTCCTCCTTAAAATATATTGACTTATTCTGTTTTTACGAAGAACAATTTTTCATTGTTTCAAAAATAAGTAATATTTCCCACAATCTGCATACCAAATATAGAAACGTTAACATCAAACCTCCAGAGACTTACTTGCCAAGTATTTCATTCCCGATAAGAACTGAATGAACAAGAAAATATCCTGACTTTATTGTAAAACAAGAAAACACGCCAACCCATATGAATATCAGGTAATTACTGTATTTATTTCAATAAAAACCAGCCGGATACAACCAGTCGTCAATAATCTCTAATCACAACTTAATAAGTATATGTAATTCAAATCCCTGTAGCACCACCCGACACGATAAATTTCATCAAATCGGCCGGATTTACATCAATAGACCTTACCTGGTTCTTAGGAACAATAAACAACTCGCCTGAAAAATTATAGGAATGAGGAAAGTAAACAGCAACCTTCTCTTTTTCATCAAGCTTGCTCAGATCCTCTTCTGTAATAAAACCCAATTTCTCCAAATTGGAAATAGGATTCACCAGAACAATGACAGGCTTTTTAAATTTTCTTTCTTTTCCAACAAAGGCAGAAAAAAGGTCATTCAAAGCGGAATAAATAAACTTTAACAGAGGGGCCTTTTCAATGAGCCTGTTAAAGAAAATTTTGAATGGTCTGGCAAGAATGCTGCTACCAATAATTCCCACCAACACCAAAAAAAAGAAAATAAATACTAAACCCAGCCCCGGAATATCTGACCCAAGATATTTCTTCAGGAGATCCTCCAGGATATTATCAGTAAAACTGAAAAGCACATAGATAATGTAAGCCGTTATTCCAAAGGGAGCTATATAAAGCAAACCCTGAAGGAAATAAGTCAAAATTTTCTTCATAAGACAAAATTTACCGCATCAATAATAACCAAAATTACGATATTTCCTTTTAATCATTTCTGAGGTATTCCAACTAATTCCAGAAGATTCCAGCGAAAGTTGGAATATTTCAACACATCAGGTCATATAGGATATTCCGGCATGAGAATACCCTTCTTGCGTTAAAGTGTAGATTTTGCATAGATTTTCATCTTTACGTTAACGATATTGAATCCATCTGCAAAATGGCTCCAACCATATTTTTCATAGAACCCTTCAAGGTCGGTAGAAAGATACAATTTATCGTACCCTTTACCTCTTGCTTCCTTAAGCCCGTGTTTGAGCAATTGTTCTGCAATTCCTTTATTCCTGTATTTTTCATCTACATACAAACAAGCAAGCCAGGGCAATAAATCCTGACGACTAATAAGGTCATTGACCAGTAATGCATAAGAAGCAATTATTTCAGAATGATTGAGTACAACATAAAAACCGGGCAATCCTTTTTCTGCATCCAATGAATGAGCAATACAATCTTTGTAAAAGTTGAAGTTATTATCGTTTCCCCAGCAATTCCAAAAATAATCAACTGCTTTATCTATCAGGCCGTTTTGCCTGGACACCTCTAAAATATTGAATTTCATTCTATTTATTTATTCAACCATTTTTTAAAAGATAAGGAACGATCAACACTTACAATTGTTTCAGAATCAGCAACCGGAGAAGGTGTAAGTTCCAGCTTTACCCTACCTCTGGAGTAGGCTGTCATATTTGATATCGCATCCATACTCACCATATACTTACGGTTAATCCTAAAGAAATTATCAGGATTAATAAGGTTTTCGAGCCTGTCAAGAGAATAATCCAGCGGGTAATTGTTGCCCTGAAAAGTCCGCAGGTAAACCCCTTTATCAAAAATGTAAAAATAAGCTATTTCAGCAACCTCCACCTTCCTGATTTTTTCACCAATTTGAATGAGAAATCGTTTTTTATAATCGGGTTGTTTACCTTTAATTTGAGAAAGAAGTGCATCGAAATCAATACTGAATGCCGATTTCAGATTTCGGAACTTCTGCAGGCTCTGGTTAAGATCACTCTGTCGCACAGGTTTTAAAAGATAGGAAATACTGTTTACCTGAAAAGCTTTAATTGCATATTGATCGTAAGCGGTGGTGAAAATCACAGGAGTAGAAACAGACACCTGCTCAAAAATACTGAAACTACTGCCATCAGACAGCTGTATATCAAGAAAAATAAGATCAGCTTTATTTTGAAGAAACCATTTTACCGATTCATTGACTGATCCTAATTTCGCCAAAATTTCTATTCCCGGGTCAGCTATTCTCAGCATTGATTCCAATTTATCAGCTGCCCACTTTTCATCTTCAATTATTAGAACTTTCATCTTTCTCAATATCAATTAATGGAAGTTTTGCAATGTAATAATTCGCATCGATGAAAAAAACTGGTTCTTCATGGCTGATCATCGCATATCGCTTTGTCAGATTCTTCAGCCCCAGGCCTGTTGTAGGACTCATTGACAGTTTGGGCTGAAGATTATTCCGTATAACCAGAAAATCACGCTGACCAAACACTTCAATCCTTAATGGTTTGGCCTCATTAATAACATTATGTTTGATTGCATTTTCCAGCACCACCTGCAACGAAAGAGGTGGTAAGAACATTTTCAGCAAATGGGCCTGAATATTGACCGAATACGACAAATCATTTCCATAACGAATTTGTTGAAGAAACAAATACGAGCGCATAAAATCAATCTCCTTTTCAAGCGTGGCTACCGGCTGTTCAATGGTTTCCAGCACATACCTGTATATATGCGAAAACTCATCAATAAATTGCTGAGCTTTCCCTGTGTCTTTGTTGATCATACCGGATAAAACATTCAGGCTATTGAACATAAAATGAGGGTTGATCTGACTTTTCAACACCTCATATTTTATTTGCGATAGTTCTTCCTGCAAGTTCCTTGCTTTTTTCTCTGAGCGTTTACTTTCAATATAGAAAATCCATCCTTCAAGAATAGCCATGACAAACACATTCACCATGCTAAAAATCAACATATTACTTATCACAACCCGCTTAAAATCCTCACTGTAAGGTTTAATCGCATTGGCTATCAAAGTGAATATTAGTGATACCAGAATTGCCAGCGTAACGGAAAAGATGATCTGGATAAAAATTCTTTTGAGGATTTTAAAGTTCCAGGGTGCCACCCTATTAAGAATGCGGATCATCAAAAGATTAGGATAGGCTAAAAGAAAGCCGGCAAAAAGGCTTAATGTAACTCCACGAAATAATCGATAAAGAAAATAGTCAAAACTGGTAAGAACATGATAGCCCGATAAATGATTATATAAAATCACAATCAACTGAACAGCCAGAACAAACCCAATTAAAAACCGCAAAAGTCTTCCAAAAGATAACAGCTGGTGAATTGATTGAAAACCTATTTTTATTTTCGAACTCATATTCAAAGATAAAATGTTTTAATGAATCATTTGCTGTTTTGGATTTTGGCTGGCCAGCCATTGGTGCCAGTCCCTCTCCAATTGAAACGTCGTTTTGTGATATACCCCCTCCCAGTTAATTCCCAAAACCCAGAGGTTCAGGAATTTTTTCATACCATAGGATTCAATTAAAAACCCGGTAAATGAACCGGCGGCCGCATAGCCCATTTCCGTAAACCTCTTGTCCGCTCCTATATCTATTTTAAGAAGTTCCTCCAGCGGCAGCAATTCCTTATTTGTCAAATACTTTGCTGTTTTTTTATGATTTTTATCTGGATCTCCGGATTTTGCCTCAGCATACATAGCAATGCCTTCATCTAAAAATGAGATGGTTTCTCCCCAGTTCTTATAGAATACCGAGTGAGTCATTTCGTGCACAGCTAATTCATAGGCCGGTAATTTCTCTTCAAAAACAGAAAAATTTCCATGCTGAGTAGCCATTCCCCGCCCCCAGTGAGAGGTATAGAATATTTTTTCATCAAAATCCGAAAAACAGGTAACTGTCTGATGAAACAAAACCGGATTAATTGGAGCAAACAACCTGGCCACAAAAGACATAGCACTGTCGGTTAGAACACCCAGCTCTTTTATTGAAGAAGAATCTATCAGATTATCATTAAACCGAATAGTCCTAAACTCCGATTGCACCTCTTCAAAATCCCCTTTCATATTCAAATGAAAGGAGCAAATAAGCTCCCGAAAGAAAACGTCTTCCTTTTTTTTCTCCGAAATCTTCGGGAAAGACATTCCGGATGCTGCGAAAATCTCGCAGGCTGTTTTATGTGTAATAAAAATAATCGGAACATTTGAGCTTGTAAGCTCTTTATCTTGAAAATTCAAGGTTTGCCTTGTTCCGGTTACGGAAAAAAGAACCACTGCTTCAATATCCATCTGACATAATCTCCGGATTTGCTCCAAAAAGTCTGGTTCTTCCGAGGCCCTGCAATAAGGCATAAGAATTACTTTTCCGGCAAGGCATCCGGATGAACCGATTTTCTCACTTTTTAGACCGGAAAGTAAAACCAGCTTACCGCTGACTTTAACATCTTTGGCATAATTGCCCGTACCATACGGACAGTAATTCGAGTTTATAACCGGCACAAAAGGTGTTTTCTGCGTTGATCCACTTTTAAAACTGATATTTGCAGAGGTCCAGGTCAGATTGGTTTTATCATTATGATAGTACGAAATTTCCGGGCCCTGCGCATTTGATATTAAAAAGGAAAAATACAGAAACAGAAGTATTAAAATTATTCTAAACATACAAAAAGCACTAAAATCAATTGACTAAAGATTCAAAAGAAACCGAAAAGAGAATCTCCTTCCGGTTTCATTCCACTAACTTTTGTATTAGAACCGTTTTAAAATTCCCAGACGAAACGAGATATAATTGTATTTGAGTTCACTATTGTAACCTTCAAACTCAGCATCTCTTGAAAGTGAATTGAATTTAATTCCCGGTGTAAAGTTCCAGTTTTTCCCTAATGGAATATCAACCCCTCCGGCCAGCTGCCAGCCCAGACCATGACCGGTATCGTCAACAATTTCTCCTTCGCTGTTTTCTGTTTCGATGTGATTGTACAATCCTCCGACGCGCAAATAATACTGTATTGGAGAATCCCCTAAAGGGTGTTTGTATTGCAAACCGAAAACATAGCCGGTTTCTTCAAAACAAACATCGTTTCCTCCAAAAGAATCATTTGCACCAAACTGATTCCAGCCCCAACCAAGATAAACACCTGTATGGGTCAAAAAGCGGTAGTGAAAAATTCCTTCAAAACCCAATCCCGTATCCCTGGTAGTTTCGCCCAGGTTCCCTGTAGCGACTGACAACCCGCTGCTGAATTCAAATCCAAAGCGTTTTTCCTTTTCCTGTGCCATGGTAGTCACTGACACCATGATTGCAAATACAATACTTACTAAAGCTCTCGTCTTCATTTTTATTTATCTTTAATTCTGAAAAAAATTGACGGAGCAAAAGTATAGCGAGATTATAGCGACAAAAAAGATTAGTGGTTGAAAGGGTATTTCAAAGTTATGAAAGGGTTTTCATTAGATCTAATCGTGTAAAGTCTTTCTTTCCGGAATTTGCTTTTTGAACCAAATTGCGATCAATATAAATGATGTAGGAGCTCCAACAACCCAAACCATACTTGAAGCAATAAAAATTATCTCAGAGATATCCATCATGCTATAACCAATTTGACCAACAGCAGAGATAATCTGTACCATAAGCAAGCCCCTAATCCATTTTTCAAGTCTGCCACTTTGAAAGATAAAACTTGCAAAAAACATGGAAATAGCCATGTACACATAAGAATTTGCTAATGCATTGTATATGGAATGTGAATTATCAGGAATAAACATTTCTATTCCGGCTATTTCCCCTGCTGCTAAACTTTGTCTAACGGAAACTGCTTGTATATTGTAGTTAATACTGGCCATAACTGCATAAAGAATCCCAATTGAAAGCGCAATCAAACTCCATAACTTTTTATCCTCCGGCAAAACTCTGTGTGTGCATGCAAGCATAATGATATAGGTTAATGCTAATAATAGAGAAGGATAGATCAATGTCAACCTGGAGATGTTAAAGGCCTCTGCATAGTCTTTTAAATTTTTCCATTCCGGTACAGGTTGAAATACATCTTGCATATTGAAGGTTACAAACCATATTATTGCAAAGGATGCGGAAAAAATAGCAGACCAAAAACCAAGCTTGATTTCACTTTTCTTCATGTCAACGCTGTTATTAAACTTAAATACAAGAACGATCCTTTTACTAATAAGTATAATAATTGCACAGGATATTGTTTCTTTCGTTTTAGCATCGCCCCCCTATTGGTTTGATTGAATTTTTTGAGGTAATGATTCCCGTTCCCTTTTCCCAAAAAATGGCAATTATCCTTTGAGTATGCCGCTGCCGCCTATGTGCGTTAAATCCCATTATTGTGGTTTGGTTTTAATATTTTTAATCATATAGAATGTGCATAGAACTGTTATTAAGTTAAATGAAGGGATAATAAATATAACTGGAATAACATTAACTCCATTAATGGCCATTGCGATAATTTTGGCAGTCAAAGCTGTCATTAACAATGATAGAAACCCTAAATAAATTGTTGAATAGATGTATCCAATTTTCTTTTTTCTGAAAAGCAGGAATCCAACCACAAAACTTACAGGCAATAATAACCCAAGATCGAACCCTTGTACAATCAACGTTGTAAAATGGTTCAACTCCAATGGGTATATGGAGCCATCAAATAGAGGAGGCACTATTATTCCAAGCCAAAGACATGCAATTGCAACTGCATTAATCATTAAAAAACTTCCGACACTTTTTGCAGGTGTTTTTTCCGAGAATTGATAGTGGCTGATTTGCTCTAATACCCTGATTGAAATAAATAAACCAAAAAAAGAAAAAGCGAGAAGTGTTACATAGCAAAGAAACAGAAAATTGTACATACCCATTGCTGTATAAAACAAGTATGTTACAAAAAAATAACCAAGTATTCCGCTTAGAAGAAAAAATGACCGGATGGAGTTTTTAAGATATCCCAGGAGTGAGATCAATAAAAATGGTATAGCAATAAACAGTGTAACATAATCCTGAGCAATGCCTTGAACTGCAACATCAGACGGCATGTGTTGATATAGACCTCTGCCATAAATTTCTATGTCGTGGCCACGTATAGATTGATATATAAATGAACCGTCACCAAATTGTAAGAAAATTCCAATAAAAGACGCAACGCCAGCCAAGACGGCAACCAAAAGAACAATAATCGATATTTGTCTTTTTTTATTCATGATATGCTTCCTATCTTTTCAATAAGCTCTTTTCTGTAGCAAAAGTAACAAGGTGAATAATAAAAAGAAAGGCCTGCCGGCATTCCGACAGACCTTTGACCTTAACCCTAACCCGAGGGCAAATATAAGCCTGTAAATTCGGGTGTACAAATTTTTTAAAAGAAAATTCCCTACTCTAAAGGAACAGCTTGTATCAGATCATTCTGCATCACAAACTCTCCCCCATCCAACCAATTTTTCTCTGCTTCCGGATTCAGTATTACCGGCATTCGTTTCTTTGTATTATGAATCTCACTCATTAATTCATTTGCAGCTGTAGTGATAATTGTGTATGTATTCAGCGTTTCTCCGGTATTTCTATTTGTCCAGGTATTCCAGAGTCCTGCAAAAGCAAAAGCCTTGTTATCCGGCAGTGTTAGCAGGTACTTCTGTTTGGATTTTCCTTTCGGATCAAGCCATTTCCATTCATAGAACCCATCGGCCAGAACCAGGCAGCGTTTCGAAAGTGATGGTTTGAACGACGGTTTTTGGTCAAGTGTTTCCAGTCTTGCATTGAGCGTGCTTTTGCGAATGTTGGTGTCTTTCGCCCAGGGTGGAAGGAGTCCCCATGAAAAACCCTGAATGACATCTTTCCTGTCATTGGCAATTACCGGTGTAACCGGAAAAGTAAAAGCATTAAAAATCTCCGGAGTGTACCATTCCGGTGTCAAAAACCGGGCTTTGAAACGGTCTTCAAGCTGTTTGAAGGTTTTGTTGTTTTTGGTTCGGAAACACATGGTTTTTGGGTTTTAAACTGTTTTTTTCATCACCTACCCAACCGGGAGCTTTAGCCTTGCAAAAACCTTTGAAGGATTTCTCCTTTGTTCCAGAATATACTCCATAACCGGATTGGTGTCCAACTGTTCAAAATCTATAAATTCCTTTTCCCTGACAAGGATCCTTACCGGAAAGACAATTCCTGTTTTGGTATCGTTAATAAAATAACGGGAATTACTGAAAGTTATCCGCCCATAAAATCTTACTCCCCTTCCCATCCTCTCTTTGATGGACTCAATGGTTGGGTTCTTAATAAAAGTCAGGCGGCAGGCCTGATAGTCATGATCTTTGTTATCGGAAGACCTTAAACGAAAGGTTACCACATCGTCCTTGCGGGGACAAGCCATGGGCAGTTCTTTGGTTTGCCGGGCCCACAAAATCTGTTCATTTTTTTCATATCGGGAAAAGAAAGATTTTCCGGTTATCTCTTCCTTAATAAATCCGTATTCCTTACTCACATCAAATTGGGTAACAACGCCTCTGAACTCTTTATTCATAGATGCAGATGTAATCATTCATTTTTCCAAAGGAGGTCAGTATAAATCAATGGCAATCCTCGAATCGAAAAAAATATATTATCGTCCCAATATTGGAGGTTATAAGCATTGTCATTTTCATTTTCCAGAACCCATAAATGCATAATTGATTTTACACCTTCTTTTTCAGCGTTTGCATAAAAAGTGGCATAATCCTCAAAAACAACTTCTTCCCCTAAAGATGAAGACTCAAATTTAATTTTGGTCATAGATGGTAACTCTTTGAAATTTTCCTTTACCAATTGTCCAAACAACTCAATGCTTGAGGAGTATTCATTATTGGCAATCCGCTTTCCTTCAATCGTAGTTAATATTCTTTGGACTGAAGCAGTATCAATATGGTTGGATTTTCCATATATTGAAACTTCATAATTGCCCTTTTGAGTTTCAATTTCAAATCGTGGTCTTTCAAGAATAACTCCCTCGTTTAAACGAAATTGTTTATAGTGCTTCTCGAAATCTTCAACAGGCTTTCCTATAAAGCTTGCCATTTTTCTTAAATCAAGGTGATTATAAACGGCTTCGGTATTATCCTTGGAACAGCTTGTTAATAGGATTGCTATCAATAAAGCCAAAAAAAGTTTTAGCTTTAAATTTCTAAAAGAGTATTCCATAATTGTGCTCATAGCATTTCGGTTAGTAAAATCCGGTTTTCAAGAAAATTATTGGTTTATAAGGCCTTATCCTGCTAAGTAAGTCAACCTAATCCTAAACACCTTCAACATTAACAGGCTCAATATCACTTCAGGCAAAAAAGCCGGCAGAAAAATAAAGACAAACATTATATCGAAAGGAAAATTCCAGAAACTCCAGATAAAAAATGATGCCGCTATTGTCAAACACCGGGTAAGTCTACAGAACCAGTCCAATTTTATGGGGGTCAATATCACCGGAGAGGGGGGTCAGTATCACCGGAATATCCAATTTATCATACTTATTTATCTTGTCACTATTTTTTACACCATAAAAGTAACAAAAACGGGTATTTAAAAGAAGAACGAAGGTGAGAAAATAATAATGCAATCGTTTTGCCGTTGAAAAGACAGCTTTCATTAATTCACAAAATTGCTCAATAGTTGAAATGAAAAACCTAAAGCCAAAATTGCAGCACCAACTTTTGAAAAGAAAATCTTCTTCTTTGCCTTACGTTCTAATTGCCTTGTTCTCTCATCAGAAGGAAGAGTAATAACATAAGTCTTTGCATCCGGGAAAATAGACCTTTCCAAATTGCCAGAATTCATAAGATGGCTCCCGAAAAAACATCCCAATCATAGTAGAAATCATCAAAAGCCCTTTATTCCACATTGGCCTTAAACCTCTGTGATAAATCTTTGACCAAAGCTTCAATGCTGCTTATATCCAGGTTGTGCTGTTCAACATTGTGTACCACGTGCCCCAATAAAATGAATCCTCATTCAAAATAATTATTTGCTTTAATACCTGTTACCCACCCGGAATTTCCTTCAATTCATAATTTGTGCTTCGCCCACCGCTTGCATCCTTTTGTAAGATATCCTTCTTTATCAAATCCTGAATATCCCGAAGAGCTGTATCTTGTGAACACTTATTAATTTTCCCCCACTTGGAGGTTGTTAACTTCCCGTCAAATCCATCAAGTAGTCTGTTTATTATTTTTTGCTGCCTGTCATTCAGAATTGTGGTTGAATGGATTTTCCAAAATTCTGCTTTATGAAGTATTTTCGATAAAGTGTCGTCAGTGGAGTGAATAGCATTTATCAAACATTGTAAAAACCACAGAATCCACTCTGTTATATCTGAATTTCCTTTTTGGGTCTTTTCAAGCTTTTCATAATACTGTTTTCGCTCAATTCTGATTTGTGCAGACATACTGTAGAAGCGCCTGATACTTTTATCAGACCGTGCCAATGTCATATCTGTAATGGCTCTTGTGATTCGTCCGTTCCCATCGTCAAACGGATGAATTGTAACGAACCATAAATGAGCAATAGCTGCTTTAAGAACCAAATCCAGCTCATGCTCGTTTTCAAACCAGTTTAGGAACTTTTTCATTTCCGGTTCTATTCTGTCTGAAGCCGGAGCCTGGTAATGAACTTTTTCTTTTCCCATAGGACCTGACACTACCTGCATTGGACCAGTCGTATCTTTTCTCCAGCCTGCAACTGTAATTTTATACAGATTACTCCAACCTGTCGGAAACAATGCAGCATGCCATCCAAACAATCTCTCTTTGGTCAAAGGCAAATCATATCTTTGAGTTGCGTCAAGCATCATTTCAACGATTCCGTCAACATGCCGTTCCGATTCCACCGCTCCCGCTATATCAATTCCCAATCGACGGGCAATAGAAGAACGGACTTGTTCTATTGCCAAGAATTCACCCTCTATTTCAGATGATTTGATAACGTCTAAGGTAAGCGTGTTCAAAATCGCTTCATTTTGCAAATCAAAACCCAGCGATTCCATTTTCCCAAGCAGCCTGCCTTGTAGATTTCTTGCTTCACCCAGTTTTAGCATCACTTTTTTACTGTCCCATGTGAAGTCAGTCCAATTCTCTTTTTCGTGTATATAGATCTTCATTCTCCGCATATTTTGCGATAAATATAGTCTTTATTCTCCGCAAATGAAACTTTCTCCGCAAATTATGCCTGGATTATTGCTGCTAATCTCCGTATTGCGGATTCTCTGCATGACCGTAACTTTCCGGATGAAAATGCGCTTGGGCGTGGCTTTTTGACCAGCTGTGGTTTTATCGGGCCGGAGCTATTAAAAAAGTAAAACCAAACCTTCAATATGCTGTGGATAGTTCATTTCATCCACTCAGTTAATAAAATTACATTATTTCCTTTATAATTAAACATATTAATGGAGTCATCAATTTGAAGTCCTTTTATATCATTAGCTTTCACAATCACAATATGCTTCTCAATTGACCTTATCAATTCTGAATTTACTTTTCCTGTTTTTAAAATGGAAACTGTAAATCGATCTTTGGGCTTAATAATTTTCATAAAGTTATCAAACAAACCTGGAACAAAGCATTCAACATTCCCGTCCCAAATCATCTGCATCAAAGACGAATCGCCTTTCCGGGTAAAAAAATGATTTTTAATTTTTTGACTATTAGATAATGAATCAACATATTCTTTCTCAATCCATAAGACCAGAACACTGTCAGATGAATTTAAATAATGCAAATCTATTTGATTATAAAGTGTATCAGCATAATATTCATTAACCCCTCTCTCAATCGTTAATAATTTATCTTGAGAGTAAGAATTTAAAGAAAAAGCCAGTCCGAGTATTATCAATATCATGCTTTTCATTATGCTATTTTGGGGATTATTTTTGTCATCATAAATCCATATTCCCATATAGATAAAAATCCATGTTCCCTTCTTGGCTCAAACTTTATATTAAAAGCTGTGAACCTGAGGATAACAATTATTAAAGTCATAGAACCAATAAAGTAGAACCTCATAATTTTGCTTATATTTTTTGATAAATTTCAAATATGACTGCAATTGGATTTAATGATTTTGAAAAAGGAAAGCAAAAATTATTAATACGCTGAAATCTAAAATAGTTGAAATACATCTTTTACACTTACTATCAGGTAATTACCTGGTTTTTCCTTTTCAATTTACGGAAATTTAATTTCTCCTTCTTTCTCAACTAAAGTCCAATTTTTTTTGTCAATCGTGGCCGTATCTACAATTTCAACCAAATTCAAGAATCCTAAAAACGGAGTTAACTTTACGGTCCTTTGTCCGCCGTAGCCAAATGCACCTATGTCCCACATTTGGTGCCTAATGGTCACTTTCGGGTTTTCTCTTCTCTCATAAATTATTTCTTCATCCACCCAGGCTCCAAACCCAAATGAGAACATCAGGAAGATTGTTCCGATAAACATTCCACCTGCAATTATTGGTGTCAAAATTACAATAACAATGTTTGTTTTTTGGGGTCTGTCCTTTTTCAAAGTCCATCCAAGTGTCAGCAAAATTGCAATAGGGAGTCCTTGAAGAATTATATCATAGAAAAGATGCGTATGATGCCAATCAGCGAACTCAATTGGAACTACTTGTCCAATAGTCATTGCATAGATTGCAATTCCAAAGAACAGTAAGGTTATCCACTTAAATATTTTTTGAATTCGTCTCATCCTGTTTAAATTAAGAATCGCTTATGCAATAATTTCGACCAAATCCGTTCCATGATTGTCAACACTTCGTCCTTGAGCATCAAATTAATCAACCTGATATACACAATTGGAAGTTTCTTCTATTTACATACTTAAACCTATAGGTAATTTAATAATCTCTCCGTTTGTTTTTTTATATTCTTTAAGTATAATTCAAATTATCAGTTCAACCCTTTGCAATGTCCTAAATAAAAGTGAGTTGAAATTAAAGAGTCAGCTTGTATTCTATATATATATTCTCCTTTCACAATCAACGTGTCATTTAAATTTCTTGGAATCTCAGTATCAAAATGTAACAATAACGTATCTTCAGATTTTATATAATCTCCTGTATAGAAGTTATCTGAAAAAAATACTCCAGTCCAATGAATATCAAATTTTCCATTTTCTCTTAATTTAAGAGTTGCTTGATTCTGTGTTCCTTCATAACATGCTCGAAAATCCACTTGCCCGTATATTTTATCCAGATTTATCTTCAATGGGTTAAACATCCCATCAAAAAGTAAAATTATCATTATAATAATTGAGATGAATATCTTAAAAGTCATGTTTTTTCGTTGCTTTATTAGTCTGACAAATTCAATAATAATCTTAACAATCAGCCAGAAGAATAAAACTGCAATTCCCAAAAAAAATAAAATATTCCAAGACCCTCCCGGATTCCTTTCCCAAATCGGTCGGAATCTTATCAATCCGACAAATAGAAGTGAAATAATCAACGATACTTTGAGGTTTCTTGTCATGCTCGTTTCATTCTTTAAATTCCAATTGTCCTATTTGCATTGTTTTTTTGTAATTGTCATTTTCCAATTGAACGGCTATCCTCTCTGTTTCCTGTTTCTCTGTTCCATAATGTGTTGTTAACTCAGCATAAACAGTCACTGGTCCGGTTATTGTTTGTCGGGATTCACTATAATAGTTTACATAAACCGTATAAAAACCACGTTTAGCATTTTTTAAAGAAAATTCCTCGGGTCCATAGCCTTGTGTAAAATCCGTTGTTATCTTCCCTCCAATTCTTGTGTGCGTGTTTTTGTAAAAGCATTTTTCACCATTGGGGTCAATTACCCATAAATCAATATCACTTTCATTACTGCTCCAATCTATGGTGATGCGAACATCAAGGGGCATTGATTTTATGTAATCCTTACTTACTTTGGTCAAGTCCAAATAATCTCCATATAATGCTACAAGACAGTTTAATTCATTAAATACTACATCCTTAATTTCTTCAAAACGCCCCCATTCATTATCTAAAATGTATAAATACATGTCTAATGCCTTGTTATACTCTTTGTTTTCATTATAGGCCATTGCTAAATCCCGGAATGATTGTGGTTCTTCAGGACGTAAATCTTTAATCTCCAAAAAGATTTTAATAGCAAGTTCATACTCACCTTCATCTAAAAGTCGTCTTGCAACGACTTTAAGTAATTCGGGATTTTCTAAATCCAATTCAATTGCATTTGATAAAATCCTGATAGCTTCGCTTTTCCTTCCCTTTGAAAAGAACAGGTCGGATACTTGAATGTAAAACGCAGGACGGCTTATATTTTCATCTTTCAGTTTGTAATAAAGCGGAAGAAGTTCTTCATCTTTCGCAACTCTTAACTCTTTAATATAAGGAGCATCGGGAATCCAGGATAGTACCTTAATTGAGGATTTTGGTGTTGTATAATGAGATGCTGAACTTGTCACCATAAATAAAACATCTTCACCTTCTTCTTCACTTTCCATATTAGAGAAATCGAGCTCCATTTCTTCCGTGGCTTCTGGATCTTCGATAACCAACTCTTCTTCCAACTCAACATCATCGTCAACGATATTAAGCGATTCCGAAACATTGGGAGGAGGAGGTGGTGGTGGCGGTGTGACAGCTTCTTGTCTTGTAACAGGAATGATTTCCTCCTCTTCAGCTAATCCAGATACTGATCCCGATAAAGCTTCAGATACACTTTCAGACTGTTTCTTAGTATTTGGCTGCAAAGGTCTTTCATACCATTGTTCTAATTTTTTAAACCGGTTAGTATTTCTTTTCTCTATGACATCAACTGATGGCTTTTCGGGTTCACTATCTTTACTCAATGTCAAAAGTCTGTTGTATTCATCCAGCAATTCAGAGGGAGGTGTAATCTTATGAAATACATAATCCTCTACTCTATCTAATACCAACAATGATGTATTCTTTGTTATGATGTTGTGCTTTTGACTCAAAATAAGTATATCATTTTTATTTTGCTCATAATTAGAATTCAATGCAGCGATTTTTTTAGCGGCCCACAGTCGTGCAATGGTTTCAGAACCGGTTTTTTTCGTTATAGTAAAGGATTTTGTTTGCGTTATACCGCTTTTACCCCCAAAATTGACCTTTAACTCTGCCTCATTTCCAATAAGTATTCCTGCTACTTCAAAGTAATCATCAACTCTTTTCGACACTTTTGGATAAATTTCTTTGATTAGTCCGGAATCATAATCGTACGATAAAAACTTCTCCTCATCATACATTAAAAGTCGCAATGCCCTATCGTTTGACACCACACCTAAATCAATAAATTCTCCATTAGTTTCAGCACATATATGTTTCAAAAAGGAGTAATTACTACCTGCACTTGATGTTATTGCGTATATGGGTGTCTTTGTCAATAACAGTTCATCTTTTCCGATTGTGTTTACACCATCAGAAAAAAGAAAAATCTCATCTACATTATTAGGTAGTTTTATGTTTTCAAATAAGGTTGCACCATCATTTTCAAAACTCTTAATGTAACTTATCACCTCATTAGCAGACGTAAAATTTTTAAGTTCAGAAACATTCTGATTAAATACAGTAACAGAGATATTTACTTTTGAATTTAATGTATTTAAGTATGAGTGTAAAAGATTTAACTCTGCTGCAATTTTTCGCTTTGTTGTTGAAAATGAATTATCCCAGAATATAGCAATATTTTTGGGTGAAGCTTTTTTTTTGATTCCTAATTCATCGGGTTTCATATTCAGATAAAAATATGTTTCTCCATCATAATCGCAGGTAAAAAGCTGATACTTATCTTCTGAAAAACGGGGAACAGTAAAATTTAAAGGTTCGTTTGTTGTAAAATTATCACGTTCTAAATGAAACACATAAGCATCATCTTGATTGTCAAATTCTATATTTTGAAAACCAGAACTTATCTTCTTAGACTTCAAACCGCTTTTTATCGCTTTCACATTGAGAGAAAACTGTTTTACCTCTTGCATATTTTCCAAAGGGAGTAAGTAGTGCAGATTTTCTGCATCTCCAAAAAGAGTTTCTACAAAAGCCAAAACAACACGCTTGCTTCCTTTGGCAGGAACGGGGTAAATCTTTGTTTTAAAACTATTTCCTTTGGTTCTATTTATTATTCCCGGGTCAATCTGTTGTCGAACAACCGCTTCAAATGTTTGTCTTGCTTTAATTTTTTCAACAATTACACCTTCGCGTAGTTTTCCATTTATATCTAAAGCATAGCGACAGATTTCTTGCCCATTTTTCAGAGGCATTGATAATTCTCCCTCTAAGATTCTATTATAAGGATTGAAGAAAACAATGTCAAAAGTTGTTGTGGCTATATTACCCAAGATTTCAACATTAATATTAAGCTCAGAGATTTCAAGACTTTCACTTCCACTTTCTCGATGCACACTAAGAGTAGGAACTTGTGCCAATCCTAGTTGACTTATTGCAATGATAATTAGTACTATCTGTAATGTTTTCATATTATGTTATAAGTATGATGGATTCATTTTTTTTAATGCAAGAGAACGGACGAGTGTATGGCAAGTAAGCCACGCACGAAACTTTTAATTGAAACAATAACTTGACTGGCTTATTTGCTATACACATTGTTGAACTAAACCCTCCTTTCGTCGGGAGAAATAAAAATAGCTAAAAATGTTTACTTTACAGAATTTAACTAAAAGTAAATAACATGAAAAACAAAAAGAAGCAGCCTTAAATCAGGCAGCTCCATTACTGGAGAAGATGCGGCAACGCATGGTTCTGGAAAACCTCTCGCCGCGCACCATCGTATCCTACCTAAATGGTCCGCGCCAACTGATCCGTTACTACAACAAACCCCCTGAAGAGATTACTTCGGATCAGATTTTATCCTATTTGGTGTATTTAAGGGAAGAGAAGCAGCAAAAGCGCAACACCATGCGTATCGCGGTGAACGGCATCCGTTATCTCTACAAACATTTTTTGAACCGTGCTGAGATCTGCGAGCAGCTTCCCTATCCCAAAGCAGAGCGTTATATCCCTGAAGTTTTCACCGGTGCAGAGCTTAAGCGTTTGTTTCAGGGCATAAAAAATCAAAAGCACCGCGTACTCTTAAAACTGATTTACTCTGCCGGCTTGCGTCGGGGTGAAGCCTGTAACATTCTTTTAAGTGACATTGACACCAAGAATATGCAAATACGCGTACGTGGTGGTAAAGGACGGCGAGACCGCTATGTGATGTTTCGCGTCACATGTTGGTAGAATTGCGTTCCTATATCCATAATTTCTGGCCACGACATTATTTATTCAATGGTCGCAAAAAAGGAACTCCCATTACAGCATCCTGCATCCGTTGGGCCTTATGCCAGGCTCTTAAACGGGAAGGATTGCAACGAGGACTTAATGTACATTCTCTTCGTCACTCATTTGCCTCTCATCTTTTAAGCATGGGAGTAAATCTCATGGTCATTCGAGATTTGCTGGGTCACCAAAGCATTCTGACGACCATGATCTATCTGCACATCAATTATCGCATGAAGAGTGATGTGATAAATCCCTTGGATAAAATGTTCCCCGTTGTATGAAAAGGTCAGGTATTGCAGAGGTGATTTCGCGGTTTCGGAATCGTATGGATGAAACCGGGTTTACCAGTCGTCAGAAAACAGTGATGACCCATCTTAGTCAGTGCCACACACCTGTGTTGGGTGGTCGATTAAAAGCCTGTGATTGTTGTGGGCATACCCATCTGATGTGGTACAGTTGTCGCAATAGTCACTGTCCCCAATGTACCCACATCAAACGAGAGCGATGGATTCTCAGCCGGAAGGAAGATCTCTTACCGGTGGGTTATTTTCATGTGGTTTTTACCCTGCCCCATGAATTAAATCCATTGTGCCTTCAGCATCCGAGGGAGATATATAATTTGTTGTTTCAGTCGGTATGGAAAACCATGCAGACTTTTGGGAAGAAGTCCCTTGGTGCTCAAACAGGGATGATTGCTGTGTTGCATACATGGGGCCAAAACATCAGTCTGCATCCCCATATTCATTGTTTGGTGCCGGCCGGAGGATTAACACCGCAAGGGAAGTGGCGCAGGTCCAAAGCCAAAGGTAAGTATCTCTACCCGGTAAAAGCACTGAGTAAGATGTTCAGGGGAAAGTTCACCGATGGACTGCAAAAGTTGCATGAAAGAGGCACCATTAAACAGGATGCACCTATTGACTTGTCTCAAAAACAGCTTCATCCACTTTACCGTCGTAAATGGGTCGTTTATGCCAAGAAGCCGGTCAGGGGATCAAATCATGTGGTGGAATATCTGGGCCGGTATGTCAACCGTGTAGCCATAGCCAACAGCCGCATTAAAAAGGTTGTAAGCCATCGGCCTCCCACGTATAAAAGTAAAGATTTTTCCCGACCAGAGGTTTCACCAGTCGGGGAAATTGGGATTTTCTAAGTTCTACTGGAATCTCTTGGAATTAGTTGGAGCTTTCCGGAAA